>Ga0114970_10000713_pt1 | contig 24854 bp, 22 predicted proteins | sample M_140205_XF_Meta_FD_87030 | JGI IMG/M metagenome (GOLD analysis project Ga0114970, IMG submission 87030) | Freshwater microbial communities from Lake Montjoie, Canada to study carbon cycling - M_140205_XF_MetaG | ecosystem: Environmental > Aquatic > Freshwater > Lake | place: Lake Montjoie...
AAGGCTTCGAAGTCGCCGATGCGCTGATGGACCATCTCATCGACGGTTCGTTCTTTGCCATGGTCGTTGATCGCCATCTGGACCCGTGACTGCCACTCATCGCTCCAGATCGGCATCTGTCCAGTAATGAACATGAAGTTTGCGTCTTCTTGGTTCGTGTAGTGGAAGAGCGAAAACGCTATGGGGAGAACCTTCTCGCGCTCGAAATGATTCACATGCTCGGGCCCCATGGTGCTGACCGCTTGGTAATAGAGCGAATGCATTGCGGCCATGCGCCGTTGGAGCGAATCGAGAATGAGTGCAGTCACGAAATCACCTTTGGTAAAGGGGTGCGGCTCGGTTCAGGATGATTTGCGTGCGCTCGTTGACCGCGTCTTCGAAGCGTCCTTCCTCGACCATCCAGAATCGGTTGGCGTACAGGCCTTCAATGACCTGTTCGGCAACTTCAGACAGAGGCGTGACGGCGACCGGAGTTCCGGCGGCTTCCATCGATTCGATCCAACCAGCCATCTTGTGGGTGTGGTCGATCGCAACTTCAGCTTCGTAGCCAGGAGGACGCTCAGCGGCGGCCCAAATGCCAGTGTTCAAAACTCCCTTGGTCTTGCCTGTGGGGAACAGAACAGAAACACCGATCTTTTGGTTGACCTCGTTGAGTTGGCCGTAGAGACATTCGCTCAGCGTGACGACAGCCGCTTTGCATGTGGCGTAGGTGGGCGACATGGCGATGGGCGAAAAGCCACCATTGTTCGAAGACGTGTTGACGATGTGGGCTTCTTCGTCCTGGGCCAGCAACGTTGGTACGAAAGCATTAATGCCGTTAATAACTCCGTAAAGGTGGACGCTGAGAGCGAAACGCCAATCGTTGATCTCATGTTCCCACAGCCGACCATGAGCGCCAGAGGCAACACCGGCGTTATTGCAGACCACGTGAACCTTGCCGAATTCGGCGAGAGTCGCGTCACGAAGAGCTTCAACTGACTCAAGACTGGAAACGTCAGCAGTGATACCGATGACCTCTCCGCCATTTCCGCGGAGCTCGTTAACAACGCCATCGAGTTGTTCGGCACGAAGGTCTGATAGGACGACCTTCATTCCCTCGGCCAGGAAACGCTCGCCCATGGCCTTTCCGATACCACCTGCACCGCCGGTTATGACTGCGACTTTGCCCTTAAGTTCTTTCATGATTCCCCCTCTGATCGAAGCCGAACCCTAGTTGCTTCGTTTATGCGCTCGCACCGCAGAGTGGTGCTTTGTTAGAGCCGAGTGACGCTGTGGAACGACTGACGAGTTGCGGTTGTGACGGGAAGATCCTCGCCCAACTCTTTGGCAAGGTTGAGAGCCTGATCAAGGTCCTTCTCTCCGAGCGATTGCAGATGAAGCAAGATGTCGCGCAGGGACTGCGGGTCGTTGTCTGTGAGCGGCGAAGGGCCCCCGAGCATGAACGGCGAGAGCGCCTGATCGAAGACTCCCGTTTCGGCGATGGTGTGTTGGAGCACACTGAGAGCGACTCCAGCGCTAGCGGCGATCTGCATGGCTTCGTGCACGGCCGCCATACAGATGTACCCGGTGGCATTTCGAGCCAGTTTCAGGGCAAGACCAGAACCAAGGTCGCCGGCATGGATGATTTCTTTCGAAAATGCCATGAGAGTGGGCGATGCAAGTGCGACCGCCTCAGCCGATCCTCCGACCATTGTGAGAAGCGTCCCGGCAGCGGAGCCTGTTTCGCCGCCACTGATGCCTGCGTCAATCACTGCTACTCCTACTTTCGTGCCAGCGTCAGCAAGGAGTCGAAGAGTCTCGGGCGAAATCGTTGAGTGAATAGTTATGACCGAACCCGGTTGCATTGTTGTGAGCACGCCAGTACTTCCGCAAACAACCTCGATGGTCTGTGCGTCATCAAAGACCACGATGCACGCGACGTCAGCTCCTAGCGAAGCGTCGGCCGGAGAAGATGCAACGGTTGCCACCATCTCGGAATAGCGCTCAAGCGACTCAGCACTGATGTCGAAAAGCGACACGTCGAATCCGGCATCGATGACATGCGTTGCCATTGGCCCGCCCATGCGGCCGAGGCCGATCATCGCGACCTTCGTCATTTGGCCGCCTCATGGCTAGCGATTGCTGTTTCGGAAACTCGAAACAGTGATCCACTACTTGGATACCCGACGTAGGGGATGAGTTGAATGACAACTTCGCGAACCTGCTCAGCCGTTAACTCGCCGGTGCGGAGTGCGTTGGAGAACTGAATTCTAAGAGTGTCGAATTCGTGTTGGGCTGCGAGTACTCCCATGACGAGAAGTCGTCTGGTGGCAACGGGGAGTGCGTCGCCCGTCCAGACCTCGCCGAAAAGATGGCCCATCATGAGGTCGAAAAAGTCGGAAGACCCGTGTTCAGCCAACGGCAAATCGGGTCCATAGATTTCCCGATATTTGGCGACGCCTTCGGCGTAACGATCGGCATCGACTCTCGGGCGATTCGGTATTTGGTCCTCTGTCCTTCGTTGCGAACGATCAGCACTACTTCGACTTGGCAAGGTTGACACACCAATCCGGGATCTCGCTGAGCCGGCATGAGCGCGAATCTCATGTTGTGAGGCATGACCCTCGCCATTTCCGCTACCTTGCCCACAACAGTTCTTTACTTAAGGGGGAATGATGGGTTCAACAGTTGGTCAGTTCTGTATCGCAGTGAACGATCTCGAAGAATCGGTTCGGTTCTACACAGAGATTATGGGTCTCGTCGAACATGGTCGCACCGAAATCCCGAATGTGCATGAGGTGCATCTCGCCGGGGCAGAGGGCGAACACGGTGGCCGGCTCCAGCTGGCGAAGTTCAATCCGACGCAAACTCCGCAGCCGATCGACCATGGTCGAGCGCTGTGGAAGGTCTACATCTATGTCGATGACGCGGTTGCGACATGGGAAAAGGCTGTTGCCGCTGGCTATGAATCCCATATGAAGCCAGAGCGACTTGAGCGCTGGCCAGTCATCGTTGGGTTCGTTTCCGATCCCGACGGATATCTGATCGAGATCATCCAATCCGAAGGACCGCGTCCGGGGCACTGATTCCCGCTGGGCACGGGACAAGCACGACGAGAGGGCCAGAGGATTCCCATAGGGGCCTCTGGCCCTTCATCGTTGCGTCACTAGGCATAGGCTATTCAAATTGGGGCGAAAGCCTTGGTCAATCGAGGGGGAATCTGATGAATGCCGACGATCTCATTTTGGTCAGTGTTGATGATCACATTGCCGAACCGGCCAACATGTTCGATGCACATGTGCCTGCAAAATACAAAGAGTTCGCTCCTCGAGTCGTCACCGACGAACATGGCATCGAGCAGTGGTGGTACGGCGACATCAAAGGCCGCAACCTCGGCCTAAACGCAGTGGCGGGTAAGCCGCGCGAGTACTTCAACGTTGATGCCTCCCGTTATGACCAGATGCGACCAGGTTGCTGGGACGTTCACGAACGAGTTCGCGACATGAATGCCGGTGGACAACTCGCAGGACTGAACTTCCCGAACTGGACCGGCTTCTCAGGTCAGGTGCTCAACCAAGGCCCCGATCGTGCAATCAACGAGATCATGATCAAGGCCTACAACGACTGGCACATCGATGAATGGTGCGCGGCGTATCCGGGACGGTTCATCCCATGCGGGATGCTCCCTCTTTGGGACGTTGAAGAAGCAGCAGCCGAAGTGCGCCGTCTTGCTTCGAAGGGTTGTCACGCAGTGACGTTCTCGGAGAACCCGGCAGCGCTCAACATGCCTTCGATCCACTCAGGAGCATGGGATCCGCTCTTCGCCGCATGTGTGGAGACGGAGACGGTGATTTGTTGTCATCTCGGTTCCTCATCTCGCGGAGTCGCTACGTCACCGGATGCGCCAGCTGGCGTTGCAATGACCTTGTCCTCAGCCGGAACGGTGTACACCCTTGTCGATCTGATCTGGGCGACATTCTGGGAGCGATTCCCGACCCTCAAGTTCTCACTGACCGAGGGCGATATCGGCTGGATCCCCTATTTCCTCTGGCGCGCCGAGCATGTCAACGATCGACATGGCGGCTGGATCGGCCACGACTTTTCAAAGACCGGTGGTCCGATGCAGATCTTCAACGATCACATCTTGGTGTGCTTTATTAAAGAGACCGTTGGGCCACAGCTTTTCAATCACTTCAATCTCGACAACGTTTGCTGGGAATCGGATTATCCCCACTCCGATGGCACCTGGCCGAACGCGCCAGAAGAACTGTTGAAGACTCTCGCTGGCTATGACGACGCGACGATCAACAAGGTCTCGCACGAGAACGCGATGAAGCACTACAACTTCGATCCTTTCAAGTACATCCCGAAGGAAAAGGCAACTGCTGGCGCCCTTCGTGCGATGTCACCAGATGTCGACGTCGTGACCCGAACGGGCCGTCTTGCCGATGAGCGCGATCTCGCTCAGTGGAAGGCAATCCTGAGCGGCGGCGGTGTGGCACCGGCTAAAGCTTGATTCTCAATCCGCTGCTCGGAGTTCGACTTCGACGCCGGATTGCAGAACCATTCCAGTGAGTGAGTCGATGCCACTCGTGGCGCTTGTTGACGCGCAAACGTTTGCGTCGCCCCAACCGTGGGTCAGAACCAGAGAATCGTCTTGCCATGTTGCATCGGCCAGCAGCGTTTCAGCGATTGTGCCGAACCCAGAGGTCACCGTTGCAAGTTCTGGTACTCCGAGAGTGGCGACAGCCGAGGGTGATGCATAGATCGCCTAGTTCTAGAGTCTTGAGGGGTCTGGATCTCGCCACATCAGCCATACAGGGGGACTGCCAGGAACACCTACTTCATCCAACACCTTGAAACCGAATCTTTCATAGAAGGGAAGATTCTCCGGCTTCTGGGTTTCAAGGTAAGCCGCCTCAATTTTGCGATCACACCGCGTCAGTACCGGCATGAGAAGTTCACGCCCAAGTCCTTGGCCTTGTCGCGTGGGGTCGACGCCAAGAAGAGCGAGATACCAATGCGGTTGCTGCGGATGAGCGTTCTCGACTGCAGCTAGAAGTTTGATCCCTGTTCGTCGATTACGTCCTGTAAGTAGTGCTCGAGCGCAGGCTGCGTAGATACGGAGTTCACGCCCCTTTGAGCGCGGGGTCCCACCAGGGGGAAGCCACGAAGCCGAACCAATCACACGTTGGCCATCAAGGGCTCCCCAGACCTCTCCGTGGTCCATGCAATCTCGGAGCAGGGCACCGAGGAAGATCGGAAGGATCCGATGTTCTTGGCCCGGGTCTTTCGCGAAAAAACCAAACAGTGGATCGGGCCAGAAGGCGCGGCTCGTCGTGGCAATCGCTTCTCCTCGCTGAGAGTGACTGATTTGTTCTACTTGTGCCATCAGGCCTTCGGAGAAGACTGAGCACCACGGATGAGGCGGCCGGGTAGTTCGCCAGTGGGGACTCCATCGTTCATTATCACTGAGCCCGCAACGATCGTGGATCGGTAGCCCGCCGCCCGTTGAACCAGACGTTTCCCGTTTGCCGGCAGGTCGTGCAACATCTCGGGAACACCGACAGAGAGCATTTCGAAATCGATCAGGTTGATGTCGGCCCGTTTGCCTTGTTCGAGAGTTCCGCGATCGTTAAGGCCTACTGCATGGGCGGTGTCATGGGCTTGTTGTTTCACGAGCCACTCGATCTCGAACTTCTCCGACGATGCAACGTCGCGTCCCCAGTACTGCAACATCCAGGTTGGAAAACTGGCGTCGCAGATCATCGTGCAATGAGCGCCCGCATCACCAAGTCCGGGGACGGTGTTGGGATGAGCGATCATTTCGCGAGTTGCCTTCAGGTTTCCTTCGACGAAGTTCATCACTGGAACATAAATACGTCCGTTGCCATTATCTGACATCAGCGTGTCGTAAGCGCCAGCGATGTCGAGGCGTTCGTCAAGGGATTGGTCATAGCGAATGGGATCGCTCAGCGCGAACATCGTGCTAGCCAGACCGTTCATGTCGCCACCCGTCGCTTCGACTTCACCGATGATCGTTGCCCGGGTTGACGGATCGGCAAGAGCAGCAACGCGATCAAGGTGATCGAGGTTCATAAGCGACTGATAGGTCGAAGATGGCAGTAGTGGGTTGACGCGACCTTCGAGCGACATGATGAGCCCAACTGGCCGAGCGGCAACTTGCCCGGTGATGCGTAAGCCGTCGTCGTTGGCGGACGCAATGAGTCCAAGAATCTTTCGGTATTCGTCGGGAGCGAACTCCGGTCGTTGCAGAAGAGAAACCGAAATTGGCCGACCGCTTACTTCGGCCATCTCGCGAATCAGCGCAAATTCAGCATCAAGGTCGAAGAGGTCGGCAACGATTTCGAGAACGCCTTTTCCGGTCGCCCCGATGGCGCGCGCAATTCCGACAAGCTCTTCGCGTGAGGCGGTGAGGCTCGGAGTGTGTCGACCATCAGCAGATTTGTGGGCAACGGTGCGCGAGGTTGTGAAGCCAAGTGCACCGGCACGGATTGCATCTGCTGCGATCGCTCCCATTTGTGCAATCTCATCTGGTGTTGCTCGCTCGGCATGATCGGCACCGCGATCGCCCATGACATAGCCACGAACCGCAGCGTGGCCAATCTGGGCGGCAAAGTCGATGGCATGCGGAGTGCTGTCGATGCTGTCGAGGTACTCGGGGAACGATTCCCACTCCCAAGTGATTCCCTCATGAAGCGCGGTGCCGGGGATGTCTTCGATGCCTTCCATGACCTCGATAAGCCAGTCATGTCGGTCGGGTGCGACCGGTGCGAAACCCACGCCGCAATTTCCCATGACCGCAGTGGTGACTCCTTGCCACGAAGATGGCGTGAGGTACGGATCCCAACTCACCTGACCGTCGTAATGGGTGTGGATGTCGACCCATCCGGGAGTAACGAGAAGCCCCGTAGCGTCGAGCTCTTTGGAACCTTGACCGGAGATTTCGCCGATCGCGGTAATCACGCCGTCATCGATGGCGAGATCAGACTGAAACCGCGCGCGCCCAGTGCCGTCGACGATGGTCCCATTGCGGATTACGAGATCGTGCTGAGTCATGTGATGAGGGTACTCACCGTCCCGCTGACGTGCGCTTGATGTAGGGATCAGTTGACGATCGGTAGACTTTGGCCCGGCGTCGCTTTCGGGGAAGACGCCATGGCAGGTTTCGCTCCCCGTTTCAGGGGGAGTGTCATGGGGTCAGAAAAGGTCGCAGTCGTCACCGGCGCAAGTCGCGGAATCGGTAAGGGGATCGCCCTCGAACTGGGAGCGGCCGGATTCACGGTGTATGTGACGGGAAGAACTGTCGACGCGGGGATGATCCCGGGCACGGTAGGCGAGACAGCTGCACAGATCGATGAACTTGGCGGACACGGAATAGCCATCGCTTGCGATCACCACGATGACGCTCAGGTGAAGGCGGTGTTTGAACGCGTTGAAAGAGAACACGGGCGCCTCGATGTGCTCGTCAACAACGTGTACTCAGCGCCAGACCTTGTTCCGTGGCTAGGAAAGAAGTTCTGGGAACTTCCGATTGAGGCCTGGGATCAAGTCATCGACATCGGTACACGTTCGCACTATGTCTCGAGTGTGTACGGCGCGCCGCTGATGCTTGCGAATCGAAGCGGACTCATTGTCAATGTGTCGTCTTCAGGTGCGGTCAGCTACGGACACAATGTTGTTTACGGCGTGGGTAAGGCAGCGGTCGACAGGATGACTGCCGATATGGCGATAGAACTTCATGGGAGCGGCGTCTCTGTCGTGTCGTTGTGGCCCGGGCTCGTGCGCACCGAACTGCTTGATCTGGGAGCGCAGACCGAGGGCGACGAAATCTTCATCGAACTTCCCGGTGAAGGACGCTTCGATCTTTCCGGCGCCGAGTCGCCACGTTTCCTCGGAAGAGCAGTTGTTGCTCTCTACGGATGTGCCGATATCACCGATCGTTCGGGTAGGCCGTTTTCTTCAGCAGCCCTCGCTCGTGAGCTTGGCTTCACTGACCTTGACGGAACAATCCACGAGGTTTTGCTTCGCCCGGACGCGTAAGCACGACTCAAACAACCGTTTCTGATTGCCCCATTGACTCGGGACTTGTTCTCAGCAGCATGAGGTGGTGAGGAGTACCGTCGTGAACGGAAGTGGGGGCTCATGAACTTCGATCTAGTTATTCGCAACGGAAGTGTCATCGACGGCACAGGATCGTTAGCCGTGGTCGCCGATGTTGCAGTTTCTGATGGCCTGATCGCGCGCATCGGCGAGGTTCCCGAACGCGGACAAGTTGAGATTGACGCTGCCGGTTACGTGGTTACCCCCGGTTTCATCGATGGTCATACGCATATGGATGCGCAGGTGTTCTGGGACGCCGCCGGTACAAATTCGTGTTGGCACGGGGTGACGACAGTGGTGATGGGAAATTGTGGTTTCACGATCGCGCCCGTTCGCGCCGATGGTCACCATCTAGCGGTTCGCTCGATTGAGCGTTCTGAAGATATTTCGGCCGCGGCGATGGCGGCCGGCGTGCCATGGGACTGGACCACGTTTGCCGAGTACCTCGACTCGATCGAACGCGCACCTAAAGCGATCAACTATGCCTCGAACATTGGTCATAGCGCTCTGCGTAGTTGGGCCATGGGTGAGCGGGCGTTTCATGACAAAGCAGATGAGGCAGATCTCGACTGCATGAAGTCAGAACTTGCTGACGCATTGCGCGCCGGTGCGTGGGGATTTACGACATCGCGAACAGTGCACCACATGACACCTGACGGTGATCCAGTTGCCTCTCGACTGGCTGAATGGTCTGAGGTGGAAGAACTCATCGACCTGATGGGGGATCTCGACGCAGGGGTTTTCCAGTTTGTGGAAGATCCGCCTTCCGATGTTGACCGCGCTGCTCGCGATCAACAGCTCGCCGAACTTGCCGCAAGATCGGGAGTGCCCTTCATCATTGGAGCGACGTCAGGTTCGACCCGTCCGCTTGAGCTGATCGCAGCAGCAACATCGCTTGGGGGAACGATGACAGGGATGACACATCCGCGCGGAATCGGCACGATGTCTTCGTTCAAGAGCCAATTGCCATTTGACACGCTCCCCGAATGGGTAGCAGCCCGTGCCGATGGACAGGAAGCGTTCTTTCAGCGCCTGCGTGAACCTGAAACGCGGCTTGCGCTAATTGAAGCAGCGCGCAACGCGCAGTACAGCACAACCTATGGGGGAGAGGCACGGCCCCCTGTGTTTGATCGAATGCATGTACTCGAATCGCCCGTGCCACCTCATCGAACGGTTGCCGAGGTTGCTGCCGAACGAGGAATTGATCCGGAGCAAGCGATGGTTGACCTCGGACTCGAAAGCGACTTCGAAGTGTTCTTTGTCCAGACCATGTCGCCATTCGATGAGGTAGCGGTACTTCGATCAATGAAGTCGCCGGGAACGGTCATGACGTTCTCTGACTCGGGTGCTCATGTGAGCCAGATGTCAGATGCCTCGATCTTTACGCACCTCCTTGCCTATTGGGTCCGGGAGAGGGGCGAGTTCTCCATTGAAGAAGCGATTCAGATGATGACGAGCGCGCCGGCGCAAGCTTGGGGCTTCACCGATCGCGGCGTACTGCGAGAAGGTATGGCGGCGGACATCAACGTCTTTGATCCAGACACGGTTGCCCCGGAACTCCCGACTCTCGCCCATGATCTGCCAGCAGGAGCTCGCCGGATTGTGCAGAAGTCAACGGGCTTTCTCGCCACCATCGTTGCCGGCGAAGTCACACTTCGAGATGGTCAAAGCACCGGCGCAACGCCGGGGCGCCTCTTGCGCGGTCACCCTCGCGGCAAACATGGAAAGGTCACCAAATGAGCGATCTCCCTTGGGTTATTTCGGTCGATGATCATGTCGTCGAACCCAAAGATGTTTGGACCTCAAGGCTGCCAAGTGCACTCCGTGATCGCGGTCCGCACGTCGTAGAAGACACGTGCGAGATGACGTTCAATCCCACCACGGGTGCCCACAGTTTCATCAAGGGCGGGAAGGGTCCGATTGCGGACTGGTGGGTCTATGGCGACGCGCTTCGGCCCATCCCTCAAGTGATGGCATGCGCCGGATTCGCTCCCGAAGACTTCACACTGCAGCCGATTCCATTTTCTGAAATGCGACCTGGTTGTTATGACCGCGACGCCCGCTTGGCCGATATGGATATCAATCGCGTCGAGCGATCTCTTTGTTTCCCGACATTTCCTCGATTCGCAGGTCAAATGTTCTATGAGGCACCAGATAAGGAAGTTGCGCTTCTCTCGGTGCGGGCGTTCAACGATTGGATGATCGAAGAGTGGTGCGGGCCGAGTGGGGGACGACTCATTCCTCTGTGCATAATTCCTTTATGGGACACACAACTTGCAGCGACCGAAGTGCGTCGCATCGCCGCTGCAGGTTGTCGGGCGATCACCTTCCCGGAATTACCGACCTTCCTTGGCCTTCCTTCGATTCACGATCGCGACAAGTTCTGGGAACCGTTATGGCAAGCGTGTGATGAAACCGGCGTCACGATTCATATGCACATCGGATCCGGATCGAAGATGCCGCAGACGAGTATTGATGCACCGTCGGGTGTGGGGGTAGCGATCACATCTGTCAACGCCTTTATGGCTCTCTCTGATTGGCTGCTTTCAGGCGTCCTTGCTCGTTACCCGAATATCAAGATCGCTTTTTCCGAGAGCCAGATTGGTTGGATGCCGTACGTGTTCGAACGATGCGATCGCGTCTTTCAGCAGAGTTCTGGTTGGTGTGAAATCAATCCATCGGTAACTGAATTGCCATCGTCCTATGTCCCGGGTCGTGTCTACGGGTGCTTCTTCGACGACATGGTCGGTATCGCAACCCGTGATCTCATTGGCGTGACCCAGTTGTTATTCGAGACCGACTATCCGCATCAGGACTCGACGTGGCCGAATACCTCAGACGTCATCGCGAAGATTGCCGCTCAAGTGAGTCTCGTTGAACTCGAGATGATCATGCGAACGAATGCCATCGACCTCTTGGGTCTGGATCCAGTCAGCTTGGTTCCTCGCGGATTGGCATAAGCCTCACCGACTAAAGAGATAGTCGAGAAGGCGTTCTTCGATGGAGGCCGGTTGGCCTGACATCGGACTCGAGGTTCAGGGACGACCGACTCCAGCGATGTCGACATCAATGGCTGCGATGATCCCGGACGGCGACTTTCGAACTTCGTCGCGTCTCCAATCGGCAGCCGCGCAGATGAGGAGCGTTCGTCGATCGACTCCGCCGAGCACACACGCGACAGGAATGAGTCCGTCGATTCGATACTCGTGAGTCGTTTCGCCACCAGGAAGGGCGCGAAAGACGCGAGCACCAATTGGGTCGGCAACCCAGACTGCTCCTTCCGCATCGAGACAAATTCCGTCCGGTGGTGCGAACTGTGGGCCCTCGTCCGATGGCTGCAAGGTCGCGTAGATACGCCGGTTGGAAAGCGTCCCATCTTCTGCGCGGTCGAATGCGGTGACGCGAGAGGCGGCACTTTCTGCAACAAGGAGTGTGCGTTCATCGGGAGTGAGGATGTGCCCGTTCGGCGATTCCAAGTCGTCGGCTGCGACAAACCAAGTCCCGTCAGCGCGCACAGCAATGGTTTGACCCGGCCGGCGCTCTCCACCTTCTTGAATACGGTGGCCCATGTCGCCGACATAGGCCGTGCCATCGCGAGCCACGATCATGTCGTTCAGCGAACCCCGAGCAATTGCGGAAAGATCTGCGTGCACCGTCAACCCTGTGGCACTTGTAAATCGGCGGAGTTGCTGCGTCTCCATCGCAACGACCAGAAGGCTGCCGTCGGGAAGCCAGCCCAGGCCCGACGGCTCGTCGTCGTTCAACTCCGCCTCGGTCCGACTGTCGCCGTCGAGGTCGGTCGAGATCACCCGGTGGCCATGCATATCGCTGAACCAGAGCCGGCTTTCGTGCCAGCGAGGTCCTTCTGCGAACCAGAGACCGTCAAGGATTACCCGCTGATCAACTTCCCCCATGGTCGCGATCGTAATGACCAGAATGAGGTGAGTAAGGGGGAGCCTGACTGGGTTGGGGGAGATTAAGGGTCTCGCGGACTGGGAAGAGGGCCTCTTCAAGGTTCTCGGCCGCTCCGCCATGGCGAAAGGCATCTCCGGGATCGCCTCGCGCGAGGCGATCGCGAGGTCGTCGGTGAAATTGGAGCCGAGTCGGGGGGCTCGCGTTGCGGCAGATGGGTCGTTCTGTAAAGATTCTGCAACATGGATTCCGGAGCATCGCCCCAGCGTCGGGGCTCGATCCTTGCCGAGAAATTCGGTGATTCTGCCCATCCTGGGTGCGCGCGAGGCGAGGCAAAGGATGACAAGGTGTCAGACGTGAAACGTTCCCGGTCATCGTTGCGCTTGGTACTGCTTTCTGCCGCAGCAGTGGTCGCCGTTCTGGTCGGAGCAATTGTTGTGGGTCCGGCAGCAGCCGATCCCATCGCCGACAAAAAGGCGGAGGCTGCTCAAATAGGAGCACAGCTCGCCCAGCTCCAAGATCGCCAGAATCAACTCAACGGGCAATACGAGCAAGCGAATTATGAACTGAAGTTGGCGCAGGAGAAGGTTGCTGCGGCGAAGGCCCTTGCTGCGCAAACCGCAGCGGAAGCCGACAAGCGCCGTGCCGACCTTCGCCATTATGCGGTTGCCGCTTATCAGACCGGTAATGACAGCCCCGAGTTTGATGCGCTCATCACCAATGATGCGGGCACCGGGGTGCAGAAGCGGTCCTACCTCCAGTCGATCTCAGGGAGCCGTCAGGATCTCGTCGACGCGTTGAATGCGGCTCGTCAAAAAGCTGACGAAGACGGGGTTCGACTGAAAGCTGCCGAAAGCGTTACGTCAGCGAAAGCCGCCGAGATCGAGCAACTCAAGAAGGCTGCCGACGATGCAACAAATCAACAAGCAGCGATCAACGCCAAGGTGCAGGGCGAACTGAAGGCCCTTGTCGACGCTGAGAATGCACGAATTGCTGCGGCGGCTGCTGCGGCACGCGCGGCGGCAGCAGCAGCACGTGGAACCTCTATGTCGCCGAACCCCAATGCTCCTCGAGTTGGCCAAGGTGCGGCGGGTGCAATCGCTGCCGGGCGTACAAAGTTAGGCGCTGCCTATGTTTGGGGCGCTGCCGGTCCCGAGGTCTTTGACTGCTCCGGTTTCGTTATGTGGGCCTATGCGCAGGTCGGAATTTCGCTTTCGCATTACAGCGGTGCGATGTACAACGAGACTGTTCGGATCTCTGAATCTCAGTTGCAACCAGGCGATCTTGTGTTCTGGGGCCCTGGTGGTTCGGCACATGTCGCTATCTACATTGGCGGTAATCAGATTCTCCACACCGCTCACGGTGTTGCGATCACTTCTATGAATGGTTGGTGGACCTACGGCCCGGTCATGAGCTTTGGTCGTATCCCGTAATCAGATTCTTTGAGTCGAATCTGATTCCGAACCCCTAGCGGAACGTAAAACCGCGGTAGCCGTCATCCGCAACGCCATCACAGATTTCGCGGTAGGGGCCAACGCCCGCGATGTAGGGCATAAATACTCGTGGTTTGCCGGGCACATTGGCGCCGAGATACCACGAGTTCCCTTGTGGGAAGAGTGTGAAATTGGCGATCTCGTTGACGTGCGCAACCCAAGCCTCTTGTGAATCATGGTCGGCATTCATTGATCGAAACTGATGGTCGGCCATCCAAGCCATCGCATCAGTCGCCCATTCAACGTGTTGCTCGATGCTTACGATCATGTTCGTCATAACCGACGGGCTGCCCGGAGCGGTGATCATGAACAGGTTTGGGAAGCCGTGTGAGGCAATGCCGAGATACGTGCGAGGGCCAGCAGCCCATTCCTCTCGCAATGTTCGACCCTGCTCGCCGACGATCAGTGGATTCAGTAGTGGTCCAGTCATTGCGTCAAAGCCGGTGGCAAACACGATCACATCGAATTCGTGAAGCATGTCGGTTGTCTCAATGCCGCCGCCAACGATCTGCGTGATCGGTGTTGACTGCAGGTCGACGAGAGTGACATTGGAGCGATTAAAGGTTTCGAAGTAGCCAGTATCGAGACAGAGTCGCTTCGCACCAACTGGGTAGGTCTTGGGGCAGAGCTGTTCGGCAGTGACTGGGTCAGCCACGATCGACCGAATTCGATCACGCAGGTAATCGGCGACGACTGCATTGGCGGCCGGATCGATCATGACGTCGTTAAACGATCCAAGGAATCCAAAGAGGAAGCCTTCCTCCCAAATCGCATCGAATCGGAGCGTTCGTTCGTCGGCATCGACTTCGTGGGCGGACTGCTCCGGTTGTGGGCCCACAACTCCACCATAGGAACTTCGCTGATCAGCTCTGTGCTCGCGATAGCGATGCTTGAGTAATGCGACTTCATCTGCGTCGAGCGGCGAGTTCTGGGCGGGGACGGCGAAATTCGGTGTCCGTTGGAAGACGGTGAGTTGGGTCGCCTGTTGTGCGATAAGAGGGATGCTCTGTACACCGGAAGAACCTGTACCAATGACAGCGACGCGTTTGTCGGTGAGATCGACACCATTGTGAGGCCAGCGCGAGGTGTGCAGTAGTTGCCCAGCGAAAGAATCAATGCCCGAGATCTCGGGGTCCTTTGCAGCTGACAGTGCGCCGACTGCCATTACGAGAAATTGCGATGTCCAGTGGTCGCCGTGGTCGGTCTGGACTGTCCAGCTCCGATCCGTTGAGTCCCAGGTTGCACTGGTCATGCGGGTGTTGAATCGAATATCGCGTCGAAGTTGGAACCGATCAGCAACGTGGTTTACATAAGAGAGAATTTCGGGTTGTGTCGCGTATTTTTCAGACCAGTCCCAATCCTGCTCGAGGTCATGATCGAAGGAGAAGGAGTAGTCCAGCGAGCGGATATCGCAACGGGCGCCGGGGTAGCGATTCCACCACCACGTACCTCCGACGTCTCCTGCCGCTTCGATCCCTACAGACTCCAGACCCATGGCACGTAAGCGATGGTGCATGTACATACCAGCGAACCCAGCCCCGATGACAAGAACATCGGTGGATCCTGATTCGGCTGGTCGTGACGATGGCATTTGTCCCCCTGCTTTCGTGTCAAACGTGAACCACGTGGTCATCAGTCAAGTGTCCACCGGGTTCGCGAGCAAGTAACCACGGCCAGGACCGGAAGGTGTTTCCTGAGTCGCGGTTCTAGGCAAGACTCATAAGTAGGCATTGAAAGTCTTCAGGAGGGGCGATGACCGCAACAGAAACTCCCTATGTGAACCTGCTTGATCCGCAGTTCTATGTCGATCCCTGGGCTGCGTATCGATGGCTGCGCGCGAACGACCCGGTGCACTGGGACCCGATTCATCGAATCTGGGGAATCTCTCGCTACGAGGACATCGTCGAAGTTGAGAAGAACTGGAAGTTGTACACATCTGAAGACGGTTCACGTCCGGCGACCGACCAGCGTGATGACACTTCGATGATCAATCGTGATGATCCAGAACATCAAAAGCAGCGGATGTTGGTCGCGCGTCAGTTCACGCCGCGTGCCGTCAAGCAGATCGAGGGAAAAATTCGCAGCATCGTGAATGAACTCATCGACGACGTCGCGAGTTCCGGAAAATGTGAAGCAATCGAATCTCTAGCTTCACCACTTCCGGCAATTCTGATCGGAGACAAGCTGGGGTTCCCGCGCGAACTCTGGCCAAAGTTGCGCGAATGGTCCGAAGTCACGATGTACGAATCAGGGCAGAACCCTCCCGACGGCACTCCGGCGGCATTCTCAGAACTCTCGACCACCGCCATCATGGAGTTCGCGGCGGCGACGATCGAACTCATTGCTGAACGACGAAATGAGCCGAAAGACGATCTCATAACGATCTGGGCGACAACTGAAGTCGACGGACACCGCTGGTCTGACGGCGAAATTATCTCCGAGTGCTTGCTGCTTCTTGATGGAGGCGCCGAGACGACACGAACAGTGATCGGTTCCATCATCCGAGAACTCGCGCTTAACCCGGAGCAACGCAAACTCCTGATCGAGAACCCAGAAACTCTTGGCGAGACGGGAGTTGAAGAGTTCATACGGTGGGTGACACCAATTCTCAATATGCGTCGTACTGCAACAGCGGACCACGTGTTCCGCGGGAAGAACATCAAGAAGGGCGATCAGCTGCTGTTGATGTACGCCTCGGCGAACCGTGACGAGTCAGTGTTTGATCAGCCCGATGTTTTTGATGTGCAGCGATCTCATAACCACCATGTGGCATTCGGATTTGGCACGCACTTCTGTTTGGGGTCTTCACTGGCTCGAATCGAGATCCGGGTCATGTTCGAAGAGCTGTTGCGGCGCATTCCAGACTGGAGGCCTACGCCCGGTGCGGAATCGAAGGTCCTAGGAGCCACCTTTACCCGTGCCTACGACCGGGTTGAGATCGAGTTCACCCCCGAAACGCGCTGAGGGCGGCTCCGGGAATCCCCGAAAACGAACCTTCTTCGGGGCAGACTCTGCGTCATGACTTCGACGACACCTGATTCAGGAACTGACGAAACAGTTTCTCCAACGCTCCATTCGGGACGCAGCCGGCGTATTGGGATCTTCATGCTGATCCTGCTGGCATCGGTGCTTCTCTTTGGTACCGCCGCAGATGTCTGGGTGAAGCGACAGGTGCTCAGTACGCCGAAGTGGGTTGCTGCCAGCGACAAGATCCTTGCCGATCCAAAAGTGCAGGCTGCGCTGGCGACTTACATCGTGGAGGAGATTTATTCGAGCGTCGACGTCAAGGCGGCGTTGGCCGATGAATTACCGGACAGCCTTAAGGGACTTGCCGCTCCTCTTGCTGCGGGTCTTCAAGCTCCAGCATCAACAGCGGTGCAGAAGATCCTGTCGACCGAGCGGGTGAAAAAGGTTTGGCACACCGTGAACGAGAAGGCTCATCAGGCGCTTGTGAATGTTCTCGAAGATAAGACCCGAATCGGATCAACGAAGAACGGGACAGTCACACTCGATATCGGCGAGATCGTACGTATCGTAGGAACCGACCTTGGAATTCCTGCTTCTGTGATGGACAAGATCCCAGCCAGCGTTGGTCAGATCACAATCTTTGAATCCAGTTCGCTTTCTTCACTGCAAACGGCAGTGAAGGTCGTGAACATTCTCGGACCGGTCCTGTTTGTACTCATCATTGTGATGTATCTGGTTGCTGTTTGGCTGGCGCGCGGACGGCGTCGCATAACGCTTCGAAACGTTGGTTGGTCAGTGATCGTGGTGGGTCTGATCCTGACAACCATGCGCCGGGTGAGCGGCAATTACGTGGCCTCGATCATTGCTGACCCGCAATACAGCCTTGCCGGAAAGTTCATCTTCGGAGTTCTGTCAGAACTCCTCTTCAACACAGCGTGGCTCTTGATCACTTGGGGAGCGGTAATCGTGCTGGGCATGATGCTTATCGGCCCGAGTCGTCTTGCCATATGGGCTCGACGTTCGTTGGCTCCGATGTTCAACGCCGACCAGATTGTGTTCTGGGGCGGTGCGTTCGTGCTCTATGTCCTCGTGCTTCTCGTAGTCCCATCACCTGCATTCAGGACGCCGTTGTCACTTATTGCACTCACCGTTCTCGTCGGGTTCGGACTCGACATCCTTCGGCGTCGTTCACTTCGCGAATTTCCCGATTCTCATCTCGATGTTGATTCCAGCCGCTTGAAAAGCTCCGTCGCGACTGCTTGGACGGGAATCGCAACACGATTTACACGTGACGATTCTGGAAGTCACGTCGATCAACTGAAGCAGTTGAGCGAACTTCATGGCTCTGGAGCGTTGTCCGATGACGAGTACACGGCGGCGAAAGCCAAATTACTGAACGCAGGAACTGTTCAGTAAGGATCAGGCGGGGTCGGCGAACTCAAAAATGCGGTGGAGCCTGGTCAGCTTGAGTGAGCTGATCTTCCAACCGGTGTTGGTTCGCACATAGGTCTCGTGGTAGTGGCCGTAGCCATGGAGATACTTGATCGGACTGTCTTCCGGCCACCAAAGTTCGTCTTCCATCGCCCAGATTCCGGTGGCGGTGTCGCCGGAAACTTCGATTTCCGGCATATGGCCATGATGGGCGGTGGTGACGTCGCCGATCTGCGAAATTAAGAAAGGCAAGTAGGCGTCGACGCCATCGATGACCGTGCCGCTATCGACTGTCGTATCGATACGCACATCCGGTGTGAAGACCTCGCGAAGCCCTTCCCAATCTTTGGTGTCCATCAAGCGGAAATAGCGCGCCTTAAGTTGGTGGATCCGGTCGATATCTGACGAGTGATCCATTACCAAAGTGTTCCGTTGTCGACGACGAGCGCTGCGCCGGTTGTTGTGCTCGCCGCGTCGGATGCGAGATGGGCGAGTGCTTCGGCAATCTTGATCGGAGCCATCATCCCCGGGAGTACGCCCATCATCTTTGGGAAATGGGAGAAGTCGATGTCACCTTTGACGTTCGAGAGTGCATTGGTGCTCATAGCGGTGTCGACGCCGCCGGGACAGACGAGGTTGACGCGGATGCCGTCGACGGCAAGTTCAACGGCGAGGGCCTTCATGAACATGATGAGGCCTGCCTTTGAGGCGCAGTACGAAGAGTTGTAGGGCTGGCCCTGGAGACCGGAAATCGATCCCACAGTGACGATGTTCCCTTTTGAAGCCCGCAAATGGGGGAGAGCTGCCTGAGTAACGAGCATTGGGCCCGTCAGGTTGACTGCGAGATGACGGTTCCAAAGTTCAAGCGTGATGTCGTCGATCTTCGAAAACCAGTTGACCCCAGCAACGTTGGCCAAGATGTCGAGACCTCCAAGTTCTTCGATGGCGGCGTCCATGGCTGCGGTCACTGAAGCTGGATCAGACACATCGCAGTGCCCGATCCCCGGAGCCTCGGCAATGTCAACGCCAACCACCGTTGCACCCTCCTCACGAAAGAGTTGGACGGTGGCTTCGCCGATTCCTGCGGCTGCACCAGTGACAAATATTCGTTTCCCAGTAAATCGCATGGGCGGACTCTAGTGTCGGGGGACTAAGGATGTGAGGGGCTGCAACTTGCTTTGCAGGAGCCACTCACCAGCATGGGGGAATGACATGAATTTCACGCCAACACCAGAACAGTTGCTGCCAGAACTCACACTGCGCCAAGAGTTTGTTCTGCTTGCCCGAGCGCTCTGGCGCGAGGGCTATGCCGATCATCTCGCTGGGCACATCACCGTGAATTTGGGTGACGGAACGTTGCTCTGTAATCCGTGGTTCATCACGTGGGATGAACTACGTCCATCGCAACTCATTCGGATTGATCTCGATGGCAAGGTTGTCGAAGGTGATTGGCCGGCGCCGCTTGGGATTCCTTTGCATCTTGAACTTCACAAACTTCGCGAAGACGTTGGCGTCGCTATGCATAGTCACCCGCTGTACGGAACCGTGTGGGCCGATATGGGTGAGGTCCCACCGGTCTATGACCAAAGCTCGGGTCTCGGAGGTGGAGGAGAATTGATCCTGATCGATGAGTACGGCGGCGGTGTCGACAATTCGTCGGCCGCTCGTGATGCCGTGGTCGCAATGGGCGATGCAAACCTTGCTCTGCTTGGCGGGCACGGAGTTTTTGTACTCGGCTCAACGATTCGAGCTGTCCATCAGCGTGCGGTGGCGCTGGAGCAGCGCTGCCAGCGGGCTTGGCATATCCGTGCAGCAGGCGGACGCAAGGAATCGATAGTTCCTGATTGGTGGCTTGAACGAGGGCGTACCAACGACGGAAACGGATTCATCGGTTTCTGGGAAGCAATGGCGCGAATGGAGCTTCGTGCAGACCCATCAATCCTTGATGAGCGCTGAGTTCACTCGGTGACAGAGCAACGTTCGTATTGTCGAATCTGCGCCGCTGCCTGTGGGATCACCGTCACGGTCGAGGGTGAATCGGTCGTGAAGGTTCGTGGCGACATCGATCACCCGATCTCACGCGGATATACCTGCGAAAAAGGTCGTGCACTTCCGCAATGGCATCACGGCTCTACTCGTCTCAATGCTCCTCGAGTGAGGGGAGCTGAGGCCGAATGGGAGGAAGCACTCGACGACCTCGCAGGAATCCTGTCTGGAGTTTCGACAACAGCAGGCGCTGATGCGATTGCGCTCTACCTTGCAACTGGTTTGGCGTACGACTCTGCTGGCCAAGTCTCGTGTGGGATGTGGATGGGTTCGGTCGGAAGCACGTCGTTCTACACAGCAGCGACAGTCGACAATGCTCCGGTTCTGGTGGCCGCTGAACAAATCGCCGGTCATCCAATGCTCAACCCGGTATGGGAACCGCAGCATTCGCGTCTTTTGTTGTTACTCGCAACGAACCCAGTTGTTTCGCATGGCTATGGAACCACGCTGGCCGATCCCGTGCGGAGGCTGCGCGAGAACCAAGCAGCGGGAGGCAGGATTTGGACCATCGATCCCAGACGCACCGAATCAGCTGCGCTGTCCGACGAGCATCTCTCTGTTCGGCCTGGTTCTGATGTCATCTTGTTGGCCGCGCTGGTTCGTGAACTGTTTGAAGATGAACGCTGCATGGATGCGCTCGCACGAACGTGTCGCGACCATGAGGTGACACGCCTAGCGAAAGCAGTTCTTCCGTTTAAGCTCGATGCAGCGGCTGTGGCTACTGGTTGTGACCGCTCGGATCTCGTTCGACTTGTTGCTGACCTTCGTGAACGCCACGGTCATGTCGCGATGTTCTGTGGAACTGGTTCCACGATGTCTCTCGATGGCATCCTCGTTGAATGGCTTCGATGGGTTCTGCTGGTGATGACCGATTCCCTCGATGCGATTGGGGGAATGCGCTTTAATCGCGGCGTTGTCAACCAACTTTCGCCGATTCGCCCGGCAACACCTTCATTAGATGGTCCGAAGTCGCGACCCGATCTCTCGCGCGTTGCAGGGCAGATGCCCGTAGCGGCACTCGTTGACGAAATCGAGGCAGGTCGACTGAAGGTGTTGGTGATTACGGGCGGGAATCCGCTGTCCGCCTTCCCGGAACCCAATCGCTTCCGTCAGGCCGTTGCGCTTCTCGATGCCTTGGTCGTTATCGATGTTGCTGAGAGCGAGTTATGCGAACTGGCAACACACGTCTTTCCCGCCACTGGACAACTCGAGCGCGCCGACCTTGCTCTTGCTGAGCAAGTGGCGTTTCGTTCGGGCATGCAATTCACAGCTGCAGTTGTTGAACCGGTTGCGGAGCGGCGGCCGGTCTGGTGGATCCTTGGTTCCCTGGCCGCTCGTTCCGGACGGCCCATGTTCGGGGGCGCACCACTCGATGCGCTCTCCGACGAGACGATTCTTAGAGGGCTTCTTGGCCATGGGCCATTCCCGCCCGATGACGTCATCGAGGCCGGTCCACATGGAGTGAATCTGGACCCCGAGTATGGATGGGTACGAGAGCGCATGACCCAAGATGGTTGTTGGTCGATTGCTCCGGAGGCGTTCTGTGACCGTCTTGCTCAGCACCGCGGTCCGGAACTCGGACTCGTGCTGATTCCTCGGCGCGAATCGGCCTGGAGCAACTCGGTTCGTTTCGCCGGCTCAGGCGACGAGCCGGTGGTTCTGATCAATCCCGAAGAGGCTCAGGTGAGGCAGCTCGTCACGGGAGACTGGGTAGCGGTCACGAGCGCCTACGGATCGCTGGTGGCCACTGTTTCGATCGATGACGCGATCCGTCCGGGAGTGCTGTCGGTGACTCACGGTCACCCTGGTTCGCTCACAGGCACACTGACGAGTTTCTCAGAAGGGGTCGATCCACTCACGGCGATGCCGCGTGCGTCGGGTTTGCCGGTGCGTATCGAGAAACTGGGAATGTAGCGCTTCGCATCGGCTACAAAGGTGGGACATCAGCGCAGGAGGGGACATGACTGTTATTGATCAGCGAGTTACATGGGCCAAGGTCGAGGAGCGCCTCGCAACCGAGACCGACCCGGTGCTCCGACGCAACTTAGAGATGCTCCTGCAACACCAATTGGCTGAAGCTTCGCTTGACATGGAAAAACTCATGGCGACGGTGTCCGAGCATGCGCACTATCACATGCATTCAATTCCCAACGGTGCCGGTGATGTTGTCGGAAAGTCGGCGGTGCAGAAGTTCTATGAAGATTTCGCAGCTTCAGGTGCCGAGAAACTTCAACTTGAGACTGAGTGGTTAGTTGTCGATCGTCATTGCATCGTGACCGAGGGTCTCATGCGGATGGCCTATCCCGGAACAACGCTTGCCGCGCGCGGTTTCGCAATCGAGGATTCTTCAGCTTTCTATCTCTACGAAGCGCGTATGTGCGTTTTGTGGCCCATTGGACCGGACGGCCTCTTCACTGGAGAAGATACGTATACGGCGTCCGATGGTTTCGCAGGGATTGAGCACCGCAAGTTGTCATCCGCAGATGTCGCGACCTTCTAAGACAAAGTGGCTTCGCAGAGCTCATTCATAGTTGGCCGACGTCCGACAAAAGCCGAACTCTCAACCTTTCAAGGATTGACCGTTGACGATCTCTTGCCGGCAAACCTGAACCTGCTCTTTGTAGGAATTAATCCAGGATTATGGACCGCTGCCGTGAATGCGCATTTCGCTCGCCCTGGCAATCGCTTCTGGCCAGCGTTGTATCGGGCAGGGATCACCACCGTTGATGTGGATGCGTCATGTGGACTTCCTGATCAGACGCGATCGGAATTTGAATCAAAAGGAATCGGTGTATCGAATATCTGCCCGATTGCTACGGCGAGAGCAGACGAATTATCGAAGCAACAACTTCGAGACGGCGGAGAATCGCTTCGGGCACTGGTTCGCGAGCGTAAGCCAAAGGTCGTTGCAGTCCTCGGTGTGACCGCCTATCGACAAGCGTTCGGTAATGCCAAGGTTGCAGTGGGACCTTCCGATGAGGGCTTTGAGGGCGCCGAACTCTGGATCCTTCCGAATCCGAGTGGACTCAATGCCCACGAAACTGTTGAATCGCTGGCGAACTGGTACGGACGTGCTGCTCAAGCGGCCGGTATCTCGGTCATTGGTTAAGCGTCAATCCATGCCGGGCAAACGACCGCCGGCAGCGATCCACTCGCCAAAGACGCGCTCGCCCTCTGAAGGGTTGTAAACGTCTTCTTGATACGAGAATTGTCCGTCGCCTGCGTATTCAAGAATTGTGATGCAGCTGAAACGGAATGGTTCTCCGCCAGTGGGGTGAGGGAGTACCTGCCACGGGTAGTAAACAACGCGATTGCCGTTGATGACGACCCACTCAATGGGAAATTCCATCGTGGAAGGGGCTTGTGCCATGACGTCGACAATTGCGGTGCGTATGGCTTCACGTCCTTGGAATGTGCCGAGATGATGTTCGACCCAAAGGCCATCGACCGTGTGGAGGTCAGCCCATGCGTTCCAGTCGCCACTGTCGCCAACTGCAACAAAGTTGTCGTACGCGGCGCGCACTTCGTCAGGATGAAAGTCCATTGTGTTTCTCCGTGGTTAGTGAGATGGGGTAAATCGAACAGGCATTGATTCGGGCCCACTGATGAAATTCGAAGCGCGAAATTCAAGAGGTTCGTTCGATGTCAAGGAAATATCCGGGAGACGTTGCAGTAACTCATCGAACATGATCGTGAGTTCGAGACGGGCGAGTGAAGCGCCGAGACAGAAGTGCGGCCCAAAACCAAAGGCGAGGTGAGGGTTAGGATTCCGGCGAACATCGAGTTGGTCGGGATTGTCGAACACCCTCTTGTCGCGATTTGCCGATGGGTAAAACAACATCACCTGATCGCCTTCTCGCAGCGATTGGCCCCGGAGTTCAACGGGAGTAGTAACTGTCCGCGCCATGTTCTTGATGGGCGACACCCACCGGAGCAGTTCTTCGACTCCGGTCTCGATGAGTTCAGGTGATTTCGCAAGGATGTCGCGCTGATCAGGAAACTCCAGCAAGGCGAGCATTCCGCAAGTGATGACATGTCGGCTGGTCTCATCGCCACCGATGAGGATGAGGAGGGTCTCACTAACGATTGACTCGTCGTCGAGACGATTGCCGTCGATCTCAGCATGGACGAGCGTGCTGATGAGGTCATCTTGTGGAGGGCGCGAACGACGGTCAGCAATGACTTGCAATTGATACTCGCGAAACTGAATGCCGGCATTCATGGCAGCCAGCTGCACATCGGGCGTGGGGGTTCCTGTGGTGCCGCGGATCATGTCGTCGGACCAGCGCAAGAGATCGTCGTAGGCGTCGGGTTCGAAACCGAGCATGTCGGCAATTAGGAGCAAGGGGAGTGGCGCGGCGATATCCCAGACGAAATCACACTCGCCTTTCGCTTCGACCTTGTTAATCAGGCTGGTGCAAATAGTTCGAATCGTCTCGGCATGGCCCTGGACCTTCTTCGGAGTGAATCCGCGATTCACCAACGATCGACGTCGCTGATGCTCGGGATTATCCATTGAGATCATCATCGGAAGCGGTTCTCCATGCGGACGAGGAGCGCGCTGAGATGAGAATGTCTTCGAGTCTTTCTCAATGGCAAGTACGTCGTCGTAGCGAGTGATACCCCAGACCTGATTGGGTTCATCCCAGTACACGGGAGCGTTCTCGCGCATCCATTCCCACTGCTCGTACGGCTGCTGGGCGTACCACTCCCCATCGAGCAGATCGATATCTTCCCTGATGTCGTGTGTCATGTCTCCCCCCGGAGCGATAGCGCTGATATTCCTGCGCCAGTCGGACGTTACCGGGTCACGGGGCTGCGGTGTGCCCCTGTGTCGGCTGTTCGAGCCGACCGTCGGGATGACGAGCGAATCGTGAGCGGTCGACAGGGTGAACGGGTCCG
>Ga0114970_10000714_pt1 | contig 24845 bp, 23 predicted proteins | sample M_140205_XF_Meta_FD_87030 | JGI IMG/M metagenome (GOLD analysis project Ga0114970, IMG submission 87030) | Freshwater microbial communities from Lake Montjoie, Canada to study carbon cycling - M_140205_XF_MetaG | ecosystem: Environmental > Aquatic > Freshwater > Lake | place: Lake Montjoie...
CTAAAAAAAAAAAAAATAATAAAAAAACAAATAATAGATTTGATATATTTTTTTTAATTTTTTTTAAAAAATAAAAAAATAAAAAATTAAAAAAAAAAAAAAAAAAAATGATTAAAAAAATAATTCTCTTAAAAAAAAAAAAAAAAAATATTTTTTAGACAATTCAACTTATATATTCAATTATTTTGAAGAAAAAAAAAATATATCAAATACAGCAAGTAATAAGACAGTTCTTGAAAAATTTTTCAAGATTTCTGATTGTAGTGATAATTGTTTAACAAAAAATAATCTAAATATACAAAAATATTTTTCAAATATTGATCCAACAAATATTGATATTAATAATTTTATTTGCGAAGCTGATGTATGTAGAATATGTAATCTTGGGGAACTAATTCATATAGAACATGAAGGCCTTTTAGTATGTAATAATTGTAGTGCCAATCTTAAATATATTATTGAAAATGATAAACCAAGTTATAAAGAACCGCCTAAAGAAGTTTGTTTTTATTCTTATAAAAGAATAAATCATTTTAGAGAGATTTTGGCTCAGTTTCAAGCAAAAGAAACTACTTTAATACCAGATGATATACTTGAAAATATTAGTCAACAAATTAAAAAAGAAAGATTAGATATTAAAACTATTTGTAATAAAAAATTAAAAGAAGTTTTAAAAAAATTAAAATACAATAAATATTATGAGCATATACCCTTTATAAAAGATAAATTAGGAGTTCGCCCCCCTATAATGACTTCTGAATTAGAAGAAACATTGTGTAATCTTTTTACAGAAATACAAGTTCCTTATGCAAAGTTTTGCCCTGAAGAACGTGTTAATTTTTTAAATTATTACTACACTATTTATAAACTATGTGAATTGCTGAATCAAAAAGAGTTTCTGCCCTTCTTTCCGATGTTAAAGGATAGAGAGAAAATAATAGAACAAGATGAAATATGGAAAAAAATATGTCAAGAATTAAATTGGCGGTTTATTCCTACTATTTAAAACTAATCTAAGCTTAATCTAAGCTTAATCTAAGCTATTCTTAAAAAACTTCTTCCAATTTTGCTTGTCACAAACATTCCTATACCTGAAGCAATTTGTAAATAAAATATATTTATTTTCTTAGTACAGCAAAGTAAATAACTAGATAAAAAGATAAATGCTAAGAAAAACATCCAAAACAACTTAGTATAAAAATCCATTATACTATAAATAAAAAAAATAAAAAAAATAAAAAAAATAAAAAAATAAAAAAAAATATATAATATTTATATTATATAAATGCCAAAAACAAAAAAAAATAAAAAAAGAAATAAAAAAAGAAATAAAAAATATAACAATTTAAGAGAAACAAAAAGAAATGCACGAGGAGCGTTTGATTCAAGATTACCTGGTCTATTAGATGATAACGCTAAAGCTAAAGCTAAATATGAACAACTTTTGAATGCCGCATTTGCCCTAAATACACAAATGCTTGCTGAACAAAATGCCAAAATATTAGACTTAGAAAAACAAGGGGTTGATGGTCCAGCCAGAAGAACGCGTAGTAAATTCAGATTGCCAGATCCAGATCCTAGAGTTGCTGAGCTTGCCAACTTACTAAAAGAAAGAGCATACACAAAAAATGCTTTAAACTGGAATAAGATTGGATTCACTAGATTACAAGGAATAAACGAAAATTATAGAGAACTTATTAGACCACGACCTAATTGGGATATGGAAAGAATGGCGCCTTTACCTTATCCTTGGTGGTAAATTATTTTTATTACATATTTAAACTATTTAAACTATTTTAAATATTTTAAATATTTAATACCAAAAACGCTCGCATATGTAGTTCCACACATACACCGAAATGTGAAGTGTTTTGTCTTTGCTTCATTTATTCCCTCACGAAGTTCTAAAACTCTGCGAGTATTATCCACGAATTAATACTTTTTTTTTATTTCTTCTACATTGTCAACTCTATAGGATGGTGTTATTATTGTTAATTTATTTATATTTCAAAAATTGGTTCCGCTCCTCCTTTTATTAATATAAATAATTTATCATTATCCCAACCCGTTGAGTTTCTATTATTATGGTCTAATTCTAAAAAAAAATAGTCTTGAAAGTTTACCAATATAGGAGCCAAGCGATTTATATAATCATTTTCATTATATGATTTAAATATATCTTCAATAATTAATATTCCTCCTGGTTTTAAATATTCATAAACATTTTCAATAACTCGTATTTGATCTTCAAATACATGTGTAGTATCTTCAATAATTATATCATACAATTCATTTAATTCGCTAAAAGCATTTATAATACTATTTTTATTAGTTACATCTATATTAGAAAGAGTAATTCTGTCATTATTAAAATTTTGTTTAAAATAATTTATTAGATTATTGTCATATTCAAATCCATATATTTGCGAATTTATAAAGTAATCTTTCCACATAAGCAATGAACCACCATATAATATACCTAGTTCTGCTATTTTTAAGTTTTCACCCTTTTTTTTTTTAAATATAGACTCGTAAAATAATGTATATGGATGGCAATGTCTATAAGTACTTACATTACTTCTTTGTGATGATTTATCAGTATCATATTTTTTACCTAATTCACACAATTCAGATGAATTATTTAGATAGTTGATTTTTAGACTAGTCATTTTATATTACTTTATATTACTTTATATTATATTATTTTATATTACTTTATATTATATTATTTTATATTACTTTATATTATTTTATATTATAAAATATTAAAATTGAAATATTAAAAATTGAAATAATAACAACACATCACATATTGTTATTGCGAATGATTAACACTAACAATATGCTTCATCTCTGCAACTTTCCATGCTTGCCGATTGAATTGTCTTCTAAAATTTATGGACAAGTATTAAACAATTATGCGAATACTATTATTCGCCATTGGTTTAATTATATATCAAAAAAAATTACGGCAACACAACTCATTGTAGGTGTGAATGCCAAAATTATTAGTGTTAATTATTATTTTAGATATCATATTCTAAATGAATTATACTTTGTGTTAACTTATTGCGTTAAATATTTAAATGGGCGAACAGAAGATAAAGAATGGTGGCTAAGACAATTGGATATTATTGAAGGATATTTAACATCCAATCACTATCAATTTAGTTATACAATTGAACAAAGTTCACAGTTCTTGGTAACACCAAAAGCAAAATGGGACGCAGTAAAAAAATCACACAATAAATTACTGCATCTATTTGTGGATGATCTTGATCTTAATGATTAACTTTATTTAACTTTATTAATAAATTGGTCAAACAAAATACTTTTTACTTCTTTACATCTAAACTCTTCATATTTTTTTGCGAATTTTTCTTTATCAGGCCATTTAGTTTGTAGTTTTTCAATATCAGCTTTCCAGCTTTTCATAGACAATCCGCGTTTGGCAATAAAGTCTTCCATTTCTTCTAATATTAAAGCAAATACTTGTTGAAGCGGTTTCATAATTTGATTTGTAATATAAAAACTATAATCAATTTTAAGTTTATTTTTTTCTATAAATGCTGGAGTTTCAATCTTTTCTCCTTGCAGTGCTTTTTTATCTTTATTTTCAATATATATGAACTCTATTCTATCGCCCGGTTTTGGTTGATTGCCTTGCTCCCGTTCTCCTATTCTCATGGCCAATACATTATGAGCAATCTGTTTTGGATTTTTATAATAAGACCGCAGCGATTTTGTGATGATTAATTTTTGCTGTGAATATTTTTCATTAACTACATCTTCCAATGATTGTTTAACAAATTCTACTGCCTTATGGACTACTTGCTCTTTCATTAATATGTCAATTACCCCACCATATATATCTTTTACAATTGGCGCATTATCGCGTCGTTTTAATACAATTCCCATAGATTTACGTTTGCCTTTATTTACATCATCTTCATATAAAATACCAACATATCGTTTTTTAGACAATAAACAAAATGGTAAGAATGTTTTTTCATATTCTAGATCATGTGGTTCTTTTAAAAACATGCTTGCAAGGGCGCCTGCTTTTTTTGCCAGTTCAATTGTTATTTCTAATGCTTTTTTTCCAATAATTGGTTTATCCTCCATATCTTTTAAATTAAATGTGAAGAATACTGAATCTGTATCCCCATAAATATATTCGCCTTTACATTTAACTACGCCATGATTAGTGGTTTCTTCTTGAACATTATCATAACATGCTTCAATTACTTCTTTTGCATAAATCAATAATTTTCTACCAGTTGCTGTAGTGCTGGCTGCAATATCTTTGTCATAAAAAGTGCTGGTTTTGGCACCGGTTTGTCCGTATAGTGAGTTGGCAGTTACTTTAATTGCTAATTGTCTTTTATCTAAAATATTCATCATAAAAGGATCGCTTTCATTTTTCATTTGTTTTTTTGTGTTTTTTCTGGCCGCTAATAATTCTTCTAATATAGAAGGCATAATTGCTTTTCCTTGTTGATATTGAACAAATCTACATATTTTATAACCACATTTTTCTTTTACCGCACATCCTTTTGGTGTTTTTCTAACCCATTTAAAAGTATCATATGTTATATTTATATATTCAACATTTTCTAAATTGTCATACATTTTTTCTCCAGTTTCTTTTATTAAGTTATCTTGTAAATCATATTCTTTTGTCCATACTTTACTATCATGTGATATATTTTCACTAATAATAGAAGACGGATAGAGTGAGCTATAATCAACACAGGCAACTGGTGTTTTTAAATATAAATTACATTTTGGCGGCAATACAATTGCACCTTCATATCCATCATCGCTTGTGTCTTTTTCTATTACAGGCATAAGTGTATTTTTTTCACGACATTTTTGCGCAACATAAGAAGTTAATTTAATGCCTTGTCCTCTAAAAACTAAGAAACTCATTGGAACCCAGCATAAATTAGACATTTCTGTATAAGTAGTTAAAGTGTCATTTTTTCGCATCAAATCATGCACAAGTTCTGTATCTTTTAAACAGTATTTTCCAACAATTGAACGGCCTTCTGCACCGCCATTGATTGTTAAATTAAATATATCTTGCGGACCAATATCGTCTTTTCCAAGACACCATCTTAAGACTTTTGTTTTATCCGGATGAATGATTTCATTTAAAATAATAGTATTATTAATTATCTTGAACACTTTAAATTTTTTACCATTTTGAAATTGTTCGGTTGAATGACCTAGTTCTTCAATTACAATATAATCATTTACGTTCAAGCCAGTTAAGTTTTTTGTTACTAATAATGTATTAGTATTATCATTGTCATTTTCATTTTCATATTTAACCTCACTAATTATGTCACCAATAAAATGTCCTGACACATAATCTAATTTATAACTTGGCAGTTGTTCTTCGCGTCTAAATAAGTTAAGAAAATCAATTTGCATTCGCCCAGAAATATGAAAATAACGTAAATTATATTGTCCGCTCGCAATTTTTAAACTATTTTCTTCAATTGAAATGGCGCGTGGTTTATCTGGTCCTCGCCAAATCTCTTTATAACATTTTTCGTTTTTTAATCTAGACAATTTGCTAAATTCTGGCATACAGTTTAATTCAATAGTGCGGTCAAACATAAATCCTTCATCCCAACCATGATGATTATATCCAATTATAATATCTGGATTTTCTTTTTGAATAAAAGTAGTCCATGCTAATAAAGCTTCTTTTTCAGTATTATAGGATTCAACAACTGCGTTTTCAATTGGGTCACAAGTATTTACAACAATACAATGTCTTAAATATGGCATGGCTTCTCCATTTTTTCTTATGGTTGAACCAATAAAGGTTACTTTATCACCTTCAATTTCTGGAAATAATCCTTCCCATTTATTTAAATGATTTGGATTGTGTTGTCCAAAACATTTAGTTAATTCTAAAATTTTTGTATTACGAGTGCTTGAATCATTTATAATCTCTAAAATATTTGATTCAACGTTTTTATGTCCTGCCTTATATGTTTTTTTATGAGCCACTTCTTCAATATTATTATGACCATGGTGCGGATCATCTGTATTATTGTTGTCGTCATCTTCATCTTCATTTTCATCTTCTGATTCTTCTTTTATCTCTATATAAGTTGTTTGTTTTGCTGGTTTAATTTTAAACAATTCTTCTATTTTTTCGTCTAATTCTGCTTCGCTGATTTTAGTTTTTAAATAGACGCGCTCAATCCCTTTACATTCATCATATTTAAATGCTGTCTTGATTAGTTTTGTTAATAAAATAGTACTACACTCAGCAATTTGATTATTTATTAAATAATCAATAATATTTGTGGCAACTTTGATATAGTTTTTTTTGGCAAGTGGAAAATCGCCATGACTACTGGAAGCCTCAATATCTAAACTTAAAATTTTAAATGGAACGCAAATCTTTTCTTTTTCGGGGTCACTACATGGAATAATTTTTTTATAATTAACAATAAATTCATAGTCGCAAGTTGTAAGTTTTTGTTTAGTAAACTCAAAAGTGCCGTTTTTTAACTCAATCCAACCAGAGGGTTTAATTTTACAAATATGAAATAATCTAAGTAATGGAGGAATTTGCGCTTCATATAATTCAGTTTTACAATCTAAAAACTCTAATCCATCTGGTTTTAATTTTTTTTCATAAGTTCCATTTTCTTTTATTTCATCATAATATAAATTTTTACATTTATTATAAGCTTGCAAGCTTGTAAAATTTAGTTTAATAAAATTATATTGTTTTTTATTATCAAATCCATAAAGTTTATGTCTTTTCATTAATTTTCCAGATAACAATGAGTCTTCATAATAATCTCCTAAACTATTTCTTAGAAATGAAATAAAGTCAGATACATTCGCATTATCCCAATCGTCACCAACCTTAATATAAAAGAATGGATAATAATCTTTTACAAATATACAAGCTGTTTTACCGGTTTCGTCAATTCCATACATTTGAATTAAAAATTTTTTTAAATCTTTTCCTGGAACATATTCTACTTTTTCAAGATGTAATTCTTCTCTTATATCGTATTCAAATAATTTGAACTGATAGGAAGGCATTGTAATAGTATTAGTCTTATTTTATTTTTATTATTTATTATTTAATAATATTTAATTCAATTTTTATATTTTTTTGTTTTTTTGTTTTTAGATTACCATAAATAAATATGACTTAATAATTTCGGTGTATAATATCCATCACTTTTGGCCTTTTCTTTTTTAATTGCCAATGTTTTATTTTTTGTTCCTGAATGTCGTAAAAAATAATTTTCCATTCGTTTTCTTGTATTATGATTTTGACTTTTGTATAATCCCAACGGCGTTCTGTCTTTATATTGTTGATAATTTTTATCTCCAAAATGCAGTTTTCTTATTTTTTTTGTTTGTTTATTTTTAATATAAGCCGTATATTTTTTATTTGCTGGACCTTTTTCAAATTTAACAATGATTTCTTTCATTCTTCTTCTTTATATTAATATAATATTAAAGATAGCAATGACAAAAAATAAAAAAAATTGAAAATTTTTTATTTTTTATTTTAAACTTAAAAGTGATAACTATAAATGGCGGCTTCAGCACTGATTTTGTTTAGCTTGGTTAATAAGAATGTTGCGAATCCAATGTCAAATTTGTTTGACTTAAATTATTTGAAAGCACAAGAGAAAAACAAACTTCTAGAAATTAAAAAACAATGCAATCAAAAATCAAAATGTAAAGAATTAATGTTTAATAATAAGTCAAATAAGTCAAATAAGTCAAAATATTACAATCATTCTAATTTTAACATCACTAAGGAATATAAGCGTTAAATATAAATATTAAATAGATTAAATAGATTAAATTTTTTTATTTTGAATCAATATTAATAAATAATTAATTAATATAAATAAATAGTTAAACTTAATTTATTATATAATATATAAGAATGAGCAATGAGTGCCAAGAATTAAAAAATATTAAATACAAAACAATGCTTTTAAATGGAAATCAAAAAAAATTAAACTCAGTAATAAATAATATATCAAATTTAGATATATTATTAGATAATGAAACAAAGAAAAATAAAGAAGAGTCATGGAATAAATTAGATAAATCGGCAAAAATGGAAAAAATAACGCAATATATTGAAACTATCGCAATTACACATAAATTAAATATTGAGGAAAAAGACGAATTAAAAAAATATCTCAGTACTATTTTAGATAAAAAATCGCTCCAAAGAAATAAAGATGTGATCTATAAAAAAGAATCTGGTGTATTAGAAAGCATTCCAACATTACAATTTAATAATAACACAAGAAAATTTACATTACGTTTAAAGCATCAACCATCAGTGTTAAAAAATTTAGGTCCAACACGAAAAAATAAATTGTTAGTTAGAGCTGTCTCACCGGATAATACTAGTAAGAATTAATATTTAATATTTAATATTTAATATTTAATATTTAATATTAATATAAAATTGATAATAAATATAAACAATTAATACTACTATAGTATGGCAAATAACAATAATGTTAGACCGTGTAAATTAGAGATATCAAAAATTAAAACGGAATGTATAGAATTATTTAAAGACTATGTAAGTAAAAATATTTTAGAACTTAGTAAAGAATGTTTTGATATTAAAGTGACCGATTATATTTATAACCATATTATATATTCAAATATTAATATTAACAATATTGATAGTAATGAAAAAATTAAAACAATTATTAAAAAAACAATAAAAACAGCGTGGTGTAAGGTTATACCTTATCGGTCTTATACTACTAGTTATATTAGAAATATTATTGTAAATAAAAGCCATTTAGATAAAAAGTTAGACTATTTACGAAATATGGAACAACCAGCTCAAAGAACTGATGAATGGTATTCTTTTAGACATAATTTATTAACAGCGAGTTCAATATGGAAAGTATTTGGTTCTGAATCATTTGTAAATAGTATTATTTATGAAAAATGCCAATCTCGGTTTGAATTTGCTCAACAGTCATTAGATTCTCCTATGCATTGGGGTCAAAAATATGAACCAATATCGGTTAAATTATATGAAAAAATGTATGGTACAGTTGTTGAAGAATTTGGATGTATTCAACATCCAAAATATTATTTTATTGGAGCATCCCCTGATGGTATTAATGTAGATCCAAATAATGGACGATATGGTAGAATGTTAGAAATAAAAAATGTAGTCAGTAGAACAATCACTGGAATTCCAAAAATGGAATATTGGATTCAGGTTCAAGTACAATTAGAAACCTGCGATTTAAATGAATGCGACTTTTTAGAAACAAAATTTACAGAATATGATTCTTATGAAGCCTTTATTAATGATGGTTCATTTAATTATTCTAGTGATAATAAAGAAAAAGGCATAATTTTGTTATTCTCAAAAAATGGAAATACTTATTATGAATATCCACCATTATTATTAAGTCAAGAAGATTATAATCAATGGGAAGAAAATACTATTAATGAAAAAAATAGTGACTCACAATGGTTAAAAACTATTTATTGGAAATTAGATGTACTTAGTAATGTATTAATTTTACGAAATAAATTATGGTTTGAACACGCATTACCTAAAATAAAAGATGTATGGGATACAATTGAAAAAGAAAGAATTGAAGGCTGCCAACACAGAGCGCCTAAAAAACGCAATAACAGTAACAGTAACAATAACAATAACAATAATAACAACAATAATAATAACAACAATAATAATAATAATCATGACAATAAATATATCAATAACAATAACAATATTAGTTTAGTAAATAAATGCTTCTTCTCAATTACAACTACTAATTGAATATTTAAAAATGCTTAAAATAATAACACTATATAAATATAAATGGAAATGGAAACAACAACCGCTATACTAGATGAAACAAAAGATATGATTGTAGTTAAAAGGTCTGGAAAAAGGGAAGCGGTATCATTTGATAAAATCTTAAGTAGAGTTAAAAAAATTGGAGAAGAATTTAAATTAAAAATAAATTATACAAGTTTAGTAATTAAAGTAATAGATCAACTGCATGATAATATTAGCACAAGTAAAATTGATGAATTAACGGCAGAACAGGCAGCTTCCCTATCTACAAAGCATCCAGATTATGGAGTGTTATCAAGCGCATTAGTTGTTTCTAATTTACAAAAAAATACAAGCTTTTTGTTTTCTGATGCGATGAATGAGTTGGCAGACCATAATTTAGTAACTGAAGAATTTATAACTTTTGTTAATTTGCATAAAAATTATTTAAATGGTTTAATAGTTCATTCGCGGGATTATTTGATTGATTATTTTGGATTTAAAACACTTGAACGCGCATATTTGATGCATTTTAATAAAAAAATTATTGAGCGACCGCAATATATGTGGATGCGTGTTGCCATTTTTATTCATTTATATGATTTAAATAAGATTAAAACTACTTATAATTTACTTTCGCAAAAATATTTTACACATGCAACACCAACATTATATAATGCTGGAACACATAGACCACAATTAAGTTCTTGTTTTTTAGTTGCAATGGAAGATGACAGTGTAGATGGTATTTATAATACATTAAAAGAATGTGCAATTATTTCCCAACATGCAGGAGGGATTGGGTTACACATTCATAATATTAGAGCAACTGGTTCTCATATTAAAGGAACAAATGGTACATCAAATGGTATTGTTCCAATGTTAGGAGTATTTAATAAAACAGCACGATATATAGATCAAGGTGGAGGTAAAAGAGCCGGTAGTTTTGCAATTTATATAGAACCACATCATCCAGATATTGAAGATTTTTTAGATTTAAAGAAAAATCATGGAGATGAAGAGCTGAGGGCAAGAGATTTATTTTATGCGCTGTGGATTTCCGATTTATTTATGGAAAGAGTACATACAAATAGTAAATGGTCTTTATTTTGTCCTAATAAAACGCCTGGGTTAGAAGATTGTTATGGAGAAGAGTATAAAAAATTATATAATGATTATGAGAGTAAAAAATTATATATTAAACAAATTAATGCGCGTGATTTATGGTTAAAAATATTAGATTCACAAATAGAAACTGGCACACCTTACATGCTTTATAAAGATCATATTAATTCAAAAACAAATCAAAAAAACTTAGGAACAATTAAATCTAGTAATTTATGCACTGAAATTACTGAATATAGCAATAAAAATGAGACAGCAGTTTGTAATTTGGCTTCAATTGGATTAACCAAGTTTGTTAAATATACACAAAATCCCTTTACAAATGTTACTATATATGTTCAGAAAAATTGTTTTCAGTCATTATTATTAAAAGGATTACTTACAAAACGCAAAATTAATTTTAAAGAATGTATTATTGAGAATGGAAATGAAGAAGATTATAATACTTTTAAAACAAAATTTGGAGTAGATAGTTTGCCACAATTAGTTGACAATAATTATTTAGTTGGAAATTATCAAATGGTTGAAAATCTTTTAAGAAATAAATTTGATTATGAAGAACTTCATAGTGTTACTAAAATTGTAACTGAAAATTTAAATAAAATAATTGATATTAATTATTATCCAACCATAAAAACTAAACGCAGTAATTTATATCACAGACCAATTGGAATTGGGGTTCAAGGTTTATCTGATGTATTTTTATTATTAGATTATCCATTTGAAAGTGCTGAAGCCAAAAACATTAATAAAAATATTTTTAAAACGATTTATCATGCTGCGTTAGAGCAATCTAATGAAATTGCAAAAGAAAGACAAAATGAGATGAATCTTTTACTCTATAATTATAGACTGGAAAATTGGAGCTTTAAAAATGATTCTGACTTGTGTAGTGAGTATACAATTTATAACCGACACGACGCCTCAATTGAACTTTCGCGAGCAAAAGATGCCATTCTTAAAGCGTTATTAGAGAAACATCGTCCAATTAGAAAAGAGGTTGAAACCGAGTGGAATACTTTGGATTATTGTGCAAGTTTTTGCGGCGCATATTCATCCTTTGAAAATAGTCCTGCCCATAAAGGGATTTTACAATTTGATATGTGGAATGTTGATCCTGCAAAGGATTCGGATTCTACTGTTAATTATGATTGGGATTTATTAAAAGAAAGTATTAAAAAATATGGATTAAGAAATAGTTTATTAGTTGCGCCAATGCCGACTGCCAGCACTAGTCAAATTTTAGGAAATAATGAATGTTTTGAACCATTAACAAGTAATATTTATTCTCGTAGAACATTGGCAGGAGAGTTTGTTTTGGCAAATAAGTATTTAATTGAAGATTTAATTAGTTTAGGAATTTGGGATGAAACAATTAAGAACAATATTATTCAAAATAAAGGAAGCGTTCAATATATTGAATCAATTCCAAAACAATTAAAAGAAAAATATAAAATTGTTTGGGAAATGTCTATGAAAAACTTAATTGATATGTCTAGAGATAGAGGAGCTTATATTTGCCAATCTCAAAGTTTAAATTTATGGGTTGAAGAGCCAAATCATAAAGTATTAACAAGCATGCATTTTTATAGTTGGAAACAAGGACTTAAAACCGGATTATATTATCTACGACGAAAAGCTAGACATCAACCGCAGCAATTTACAATTGAACCCGATGCCATCAAAAAACTAGAAAGAGATGCATGTTTGATGTGCTCCGGGTAAGGGGCCATGCCCTTAAAATTTAATAATATAATTAATATTAATTATTAAAGTTACATTCTTCTTCTTGTTTTTCTAATATTTTTTTTATGGCATCGTTTGGATTTACATTTTTTATGTTTTTTACTCCTGTATAATTTACCACCTTCACGCTTTCGCGTTTTTTTTGCATTTGCATTTTTTTTATTTCTTCGTCCATTTTTTGTTTTTCCTCTTCCATTAGCATTTTTTTTATTTCTTCGTCCATTTCTTTTTCTTCCTCTTCCATTTTTTGTATTTGCTCATCATAATCCATATTATAATAATTTTTTATAAAATAGTTAGTTAGATTCAGAATTATATCATTACGGTAAAGAGTGTATTCTCGGGATCCCGGGATTGGTGGAGCAAAAAATAATCCGTTCATTAGAAAGAACATTCGCTCACTCGCCTCATTTGCATACAAAAAACCATCCGTCATTCGCGGCTGAGGCGTTTTCCAATCCCATGGACCCGGTTGCTTTTTGTACATTTTTGCCAACTCTATCCTATATATGTCTTCAATAATCACATTTAAGTCTTCATTGGTTAATTTGCTTAATGCATCAGTAACTTCTTGGTCGGATTTTGTAGGTGCAAGTGACACGAATGACATTTATTTATATTATAACTAAATATTTTATATATTTTATATATATATAGAATGTCTTATAATGCGCGCATTAGAGCTCTTCAACGTCGTTCTACAGGAAATAATTGCGAATGCGACAATTTATGCGAACGTTCGTGGATGACTGGATCAAGTCAAGCAAATGGTATTGGTATATCATCAAGATTAACAAATACAATAAGAAATAGAACAAATACTATCAATGTACAAAATTCAATTATAACAGATAGTAGAAATAATGTAGTTGTTCAAAATCAGTTAAGTGGGGTCGGGCGATTCAGAAGCCAATTTTTTAGAGGCGATGGCGTACAATACGCAAAGTATGTTTATGTTCTTGGGTCCTCTAGATAAAGTGTAAAAACTTTTTGTATTTCTAAATTCTCTTTTAGTAAATTATATATATCTAAATCATGTTCCATTTTATAATAACAGCGGAAACAAACTAGAACATCTGCCAACGCATTATGAAGACTATTTACTTCTTCATTAAAATAATGTTTATATAATTCTATTAATTTTGGATTTTTAATATATTTTGTACCATTAATAGAAGTTAATTCAATATTTGTAATATTTTTTCCTTTTTTCATAGTACAATAGTGAATAATGGGTTTATTTTCTTTATTCATATTAAAATTAAATTTTATATTATTTCGTATGCATTCTACTCTAATTATATTAATATCAAATTGAATATTATGACCTATAATAACATCAGCGCTCATTAATGCGTTAATAAAACTGGCAAGAACCTCTTTAATTGGTTTTCCACTATTATTTCCCATCTCTCGCGTTATATTATGAATTGCCATACTATCTTCTGAAAGTAATATATTGTTATCTAATTTTACTAATGAATCATATAACTCAATAACTTCATTACTTGAATTATCGTAAAATAAATATGATAATTGCATAATAAAAGGCCATTTATGGGTTGCATAAAGTGACTGCCCTCTTTCTTCTGGTAATCCAGATGTTTCGGTATCAAAAACTAATAGTTTCATTTATTATCTTTCTTTATCTTTCTTTATATTCATTAATTTATTAATTTATTGATTTATTCAATTTAATTTTAAAATTGAATAAATAATAGTATAGTATAGTATAGTATAGTATAGTATAAAATGGAAGACCTAGAACACCAAGATTGGAGGGTTGTTAAACTAAAAAATTCAAATAAACCAAAAAACGCGCAGCCACAGCAATTACTGCAGCTGCTACAATCGCAACCACAACCAACCACAAAAGTTGTTATGAAAGAACCTCTTGGTAAATTAATTGCACAAGCAAGAATGATCCATGGAAAAAATCAAAAAGAGCTTGCTGCCATGATTGGAGTATCACAACAATTTGTTGCTCGTTGGGAAGCAAACAAAGAATTACCAAATAATTCTCAAATTGCGCTTATTGAAAAAACTCTAAAAGTTAAACTTCCTAGAAGTCAAAAAGTATATATTGATAAAAATTAAAGATGTTAATAATAGTTTTTAAGAAAATTTTTAAGTCCTATTTTAGAATTTATATTTTTTTCGTAAATTTTATTAAACTTACCCATTAGATTATTTAACTCTGGATAAGGTGTTTCTGCAATTACATTTTCATAATATTCTGTAGTTTTTTTACTTTTTTTACTTTTCATTATTAAATTAACAGTAACTATTAATATTACTATTACTACTATTACTACTATATTACTAATATACATAATATATATTATGTATAATATATATAATATATATTGTTATTTTACTAAATAACTAAATAACTAAATAACTAAACATCAAAATAGGGATTGTCGGTTATATTTATACCGCAATATTCTTGTGGTTTGTTTTTATAATCAATAGGTGTATATATTTTTATTTTTTCAGCATTTACTAATAAAAACTTATAATTATTCCAAAACTCTGGAGTATGTCCTATACTTACAGTACATATATGAGCCAACTCATGAATGGCAACATATGTTAAAGTATTTAAATCAATTAAATTGGTTGTTTCTTTCTTTTTAACATCTAAACAAAAAGCAATCTTTTCGCCTTTATTTTCGCTATATGCAGTATATTCACTTGTTGGTAAAATTTCTACAATTTTATCAGGTTTAAATCTTTTAACTAAACGCTTGCATCGCTCATCTGTTGGATACGTTTTAATACAATAATCCACTAATTTAATCAACTTATCATTTACTTGTGCTAATCTATCTGCTGCAGCTTCTATATTTTTTCTCTCTCTAACGCAATATTTTTTACCATTAACATCTGAGACAATACATTTCAATTGAAATGTATCAGAGGTAATATAAATACGATATATTATTACAAAAATTAATATAACAAGCACAATTGTTAACAAATCAAAATTTAATAACATATAATATTATGTGTTATTAAATATAAAATGTTAAATGTTAAATGTTCATCTCTTGTAATTTCGCAACCATTCTTCCGCAGACATTTTTGCGCTGTCACTATAATAAAATTTAATTAGGTTACGTAATTGGTCAGTTGGTTCATCATTCAAACGTTCATCTGATAAATCGGCATCTCGTGTAGTAATTTTTTCCCAGCTATCTCTAAATTTTTGTAACTTCTTTATTAACTCTTCGCGGGTCATTGAACTAATTGGTTTGGTTAGTGGTTCATACATTCCTTTATAATTAGTAATTGGTTTATTAATTCTATCCTGTATGAGTTGTGTTGCTTTTTTTTGTTGGGATTTGTCTAATAAATTATAAATTAATTCTAAATCATTGCTTTCAATTAAAAAATTTCTTACTCTAACTAAACCTTGTGCCATCTTTTCTTTTGAACCACTTGTTGTTACATTATATTTTTTTAGTAGTTGTTTTAATTTATCTACTGAAATGTCGTTTTTTTTGCTTTTATGAATTGTATATTTTTTTGTTTGATTATTTCCTTGATTGTTTCCTTTATTGTTTGTCTTTTTTGTATTATTTACTTTAGACCATCGTTTACTATTTTTTGTTTGTATTATGACCCACATATTACCATCATTGCCGCGTTTCTTTGTTCCTATTGAAAAGTCATTAGCACTTTCTGTTGGCCCTTTTCTTGTTGGCATTTAATATATATATATATTTAATAAATATATTAATACAGTTAAATATAAAATGTTTAGATAAATGTTCATCCCTTGTAATTTCGCAACCATTCTTCAGCTAATAATTTTGCGTCATCACTATAATAAAATTTGATTTGATTTCGTAATCGGTCGGTTGGTTCACTATTTAAACGTTCATCTGATAAATCTTGGTCTTTTGTAGTAATTTTTTCCCAACTGTCTCTAAATTTTTGTAAATTCTTTATTAACTCTTCACGCGTCATTGAACTTATTGGTTTGGTTAGTGGTTCATACATTCCTTTATAATTAGTAATTGGTTTACTAATTCTATCTTGTATGAGTTGTGTTGCTTTTATTTTTTGACCTTTATCTAATAAATTATAAATTAATTTTAAATCATTGCTTTCAATTGTTGCCCGCCGCAATCTAAATAACTTTTGATCCATCGCTTCTTTTGAACCATTAAATGATGCGTCATATTTTTTAAGTAGTTGTCTTAATTTATCTACTGAGATATCGTTTTTTTTGCTTTTATGAATTGTATATTTTTTTGTTTTATTGTTTCCTTTAATTATTTTGTATATTGTATATTTTTTTGTTTTATTGTTTCCTTTAATTATTTTGTATATTATATTTTTCTTTGTTTTCTGTAATTTGTTTTTATTCACTTTAGACCACCGCTTACTATTTTTTGTTTGTATTATGACCCACATATTGCCATCATTACCTCGTTTCTTTGTTCCTATTGAAAAGTTATTAGCACTTTCTGTTGGTCCTTTTCTTGTTGGCATTTAATATATATATTTAATAAATATATTAATACAATTTAAATATTTATTAATGTTATTTATTAAGATTATTTATTAATTTTTAATTATTACAATATGACTGCACTAAAGGAGTTTATTATTAGAGAGAATATTATTCCTTTTACGAATATTAACTTATTATTATTTGCTTTCTGTTATTTTAAACCATATATTAATTATATTAATTATATTAATTATGATTATTTATATAGTATATGTTATTGTTGGAACCATATAATTTTTTTTACATTTAATGCCGCATATTTTATGGATAACACTAGTTTTACAAGAATGGCCATTAGAAAAAAAATTCCAATCTCTGTTTTTCATATTGGAAATATGGTATTGCATAATTTACCATTATTATATGTAAATATTTATATACCCAACAATGTTACATTACATCATTCATTTGTTGGATGTTTTACTAACTTAGTATGGTGTTATTGGGCAACATTTGGAACATTTGATATTAAGCATGTTTATGTATATATGAAAAAAGAACAACAAGTTAAGTTATATATAATAAATATAAGTTCAATTATTTATGTGCCATTAATTTATTATATTAATAAATCAATATTTAACTAGTTAAATCAATAAAAAAATTGATTTAAAATTATTAAAATTAATATTCAATAATCAATAATCAATAATCAATAATCAATAATCAATGCTAAAGACGCAAATGCTATTTGAAAAGACAAATTATGAACCCCATCTTAATATTGAACTATTAACTGGAGAATTTATAGAAAATCAATTTAAAAAAATATGCGCAAGAACTATTTATGATGCTTATATTAATGAAATTTTAATAATAGAATATTTGAAATATAGGATGAAGACAGATAAGAAAGCATTTACTCTAGATTTGTCATTTGTCTTTGAATATATTGAACATATAAAGAATGTTAACATAACTTGTGAAGAGATTCCTGTAATTACATATGTATATAATACTTTATTGCGTGAGCCAGGGGATAAGGAGTTATGGCCACATGATGAAGCATCAATAATCCTTAATAATAGTCAATGCTTCTTTGATATTGATGAGGATAAACTTGCAAATGAATTATTAGACGTAATAAATGAAATTTATGAAACTTTATCATAAATTTTAATTAATAATAGCAAATATTATTGCTTTATATATTTTTTTAATATTCATTGTCTCTCTTTTTGACGCAAAATTTTTATCATTAACAAACCAAATTTTAAGAACATATAATAGTATATATGTTCTTAAATAATCTTAAATAATCTTAAATGTTCTTACATATTAGTAGTTCCAATTTCTAAAGGACGTCTTAAAGTATCTGGTTCAATTGTGCTTTGTAACCATGGGCTCACCGCAGCTCTGGGATTTGCGGGTTCCGACCGTAACTGAAGATTTGCGTTTCTTAAAGTTGAACCAACGGTATCAATTCCATGGTGAAATCCAGCATTTAACATATTTAAATTGGCGCCAAGACCTTGACCTACTGGATTATTTGCTCCAAAATCTCTATTATTATCCATTGGAAGTAATTCAGATGGATTAAAGTTTCCACTATTGGTTTGTGGAATTTCTCTACTTTGAACATTCATTGCGATTGGAGGTTGTTCTAAATCAGTTTGCAAAGTATTAGTTGGTGTATTATTATTATTTATAAAACTATAGCTTAAAGGGGAAAGCGGAGCAAGCGATTTTGCTTTATGAGAATTATATAAAAATATAACAACACCAAGAAATGCTAATATTGCTAAAATCATAGATAAGTTCCGATTTTTTAGCAACTTTGAAAAAGCAGACATATTTTTCATATATATAAAATAATATAATAATATAATATTTTTTATATTAATTTTATTTATTTAAATTTTATTTATTTAAATTTTATTTATTTAAATTTTATTTATTCTAAATTTAATAAATCGCTAAAACTTGGTAAATCAGTTAAACTATCAAGATTATATTTAATTTTAATATTTTTTGCTTCTAAATGTGCTTCTAATGCTGCTTTTCTAAATTGTTGTGCTTTATCACATGCCGCTTTATATATTTCATAATATACTTCTTTTGGAGATTTTAAAGAAATATTATCGGATTCTATATTTTCTATATCTAAAGTATATTCTTGTAAATTATCTAAAGTTTCTATATTATTTTCATTTTTATTGTCTTTGATTTCTTTTGCTTCTTCTCCTTCCTCTTCTTCCGCTTCTTCTCCTTCCTCTTCTTCCGATTCTTCTCCTTCCTCTTCTTCATCGTCTTCTTCTTCTTCCTCTTCTTCATCTTCTGTTGTTTCTGTTGCTTCTTCTTCTTTTTTGCTGGCATCAGCGTCTTTTATTTCATTATTAGTAGTTGTGTTAGTATTTGTATTATTATGTTTTATTAAACAATTGTTTTTTATTTTATCTTCTAAAGATAAAACCATTATTTGTTTTATTGTAAATTCAATTTTAAAACTTTTGGATGTAAACTTAATACCTTCAATATGGAGTAATGGTATTATTTGAATATTATTTTTAATAGATTCATATTCTAAAAAATTCTCATTTTCATCATATATTAAACATCCTTGCTGCTTAATATTTTTTACATTAGGAACGTTAGTTCTAACTATTAAATATTTTCCAGAATTATATGGTTTATAGGTATTTAAAAACATATTTTCTATATCATCTTCCATCATTTCAGATTCAAACCATAGTTCGCGTTTCTCATAAATTAATTCTCTGCATCTATTTTCTAAGTTTTCTAACCAATTTAATAGATCAGTTTCAAAATAATTATACTGTAAATCAATATAAGAACGTTTATTTGTACATGTAATTATACCATTTTTACTAACACACTGTGGAAGTTGTAAATATAAAGCAATACCTTTATTTGAATATTTAATTTTTGTAAAAAAATTACCACCTTGCAGCGGTGTAGGATTCTCTAGTGAAAGTTCCTTAAAATTAAATCCTACTAAATTAGTTATTATATTATCCATTATAAGATAATATAGAAAAAATCAAACTGTATAAGACGCAATTTAATTATTGATTATTTTTTCATAGATAATATATGAAATCATTGTGTTATTTTCTATCTTATCATCTTGTTTAATAATTTTCCATTGGAGTTCATCTAATTTAGGAAAAAATACATCACAATTATAATCATTATTAATTATTGTCGCATATATTTTATCTATTTTATCTATATTATTATTCTTTAAAAAATCATTGTATATTTGGCCGCCTCCAATTATCCAAACATTTGTATAATTTTGATTAATGCAAAATAGTTCTAACTCTTCTAAAGTTGTAAATGTTTTTATATAATTATTTTTTGGACTGTTATTTGTAATATTTAATGATGTAGACAATATAAGATTATCTCTCGCAATCAATGGGTTACTTAAACTAGTCCATGTATTTTTTCCCATAATAATTGCATTATTATTATTGCCTTTTGTTATTTTTGAAAAATATTTTAAATCTTCCGAAAAATACCACGGAATAGTATTGTTTTTTCCAATTCCTCTATTATTATCAAAAGCAACTATGATATTATACATAATATATTATTAATATCTATTAATATATATTTTTATATATTATTTACAAAATAACTATTTAATATTTAAATAATATATATAAATACTTTATATGTCTCAAGATACATTTAAAATATATCATTTAGAATATAATAATATAAATAAGATTGAAATTTATAATGGAACAAATGGTAAAGATGGAGTATTTGATAGTGATGAATTAGAAGAAATTACAGATAAAAATATTAAAATAATTAATACTGAATCTACAATTTTTTTTGATGATACAATTGATATTATTAAAAAAAAAATTTTAAACTTTAACAACAACAGCAGTAATGAAGTTATTTATGAAGAATTATATTTGTATTGCGAACAAGAAATATCTTTAACAATTGAAGAGATATTTAATAATTTAAAACATAAAGACATTGGATTTGTTTCTAAAAATGTATTAATAAATTTTTTATACAATATAAATAAACCAGAAACTCTAATAAATAAATTATCTATTAGTAAAGAGTATTATGATTACAATGAATTAATTGAGTTTTTTTATGAATTAAATGAGGAATATATTAATGAAATTAATGTTATTATACAAATTCCATTAGAATTAGAAATTAAAAAAATGAAATATAATTCAGAAAAAAATATATATCCATTTATTGTTAATCCTTTTGGTAATCTAATTCCTAGCGATCATAAATATGAAACCAATAGTTATAATATATTATTTAAAAAAATAAATAAATTATATAAAAATAGAATTTTTTGTTGTACTGCAACTGATGTTCTAAAATATGCGAGTTTACAATCTTATAATGAATCTGACTTTATTAAACAATTTTATCCACTTTTATATAAAGCAGAAATACTTGATTTAAAACAATTAGAACAACAAAAACATAATTTATACATTAAATATAATGAAAAAAAATTAATGTACTTAGAAAATGAACAAAAATTAGAAACTTTAAATAAAGTATATTTTGAAAAAATAAAAACAGTTGAAAAAAAACCAGAAGGGGATGAACCAGAAGATCAACCAGGGGATGAACCAGGAGATGAACCAGGAGATGAACCAGGAGATGAATCAGGAGATGAACCCGGAGATGAACCAGGAGATGAACCAGGAGATGAACCAGGAGATGAACCAGGAGATGAACCAGGAGATGAACAACAGGATCAATCAGGTGACGCAATTAATAATATTTTAGATATTGAATTTAAAATAAAATCCTTACATAACAATACAATACCACTAGACATTTTATTTAAAAATATTCATTCTACAATTAAAATGCCATTTATTAAGTTTATCCCTTCTAGTAAAATGGAAAATATATATAGATTATATACTGATAAAATATCATATGATGGTACTAAAATACCATATTTAAGTAAATTAGAAATTAAAAAGAAAAAAGAAATTGGAAAAATTAAAAAACAAAAAGAAGAAGACTTGGAAATAAAAAAAGAAAAAAAAGGAGTTTATTATTTTATTAAAGACAATACTAATGAAATAATTATTGGATTCAAAGAAGATATGTCTATTATAATTAATCTAAAAATGCTTACTCCACAATCTATTAATTTTATTAATAAATTAATTACAAGACTAGTTCAACCTCTTATAGATGAAATTAATATACTAATTGAAGAAACTGGTTTTAAATTATTAAATTTTATTAACTTACATCATGATACAATTGATATTATTGATTTAACTTATAATTTAATTTATCCTAACATTATTCAAGAATATATTTTGAAAGAGAATGTCCTTAAAAATATTAATTTATTATTATCTGTATTTGATGTTATAGAAAAAAACATAGAAAATCAACAAGGAATAATATTAACTTATAAACGTGTTTCTAATTATAATCAAAATAATTTTATTAAATCATTCATTAATAATTTAAAAAAAAAAAGTATAGATAAAGAAGTTATTATTTCTGAATTGGCAACAAATCTAAACTTATCAAAAGAAGATTCAAGTATTGAAGTTGAAAAATATTATGAAGATAAATCTTTAAATGATATTTTTCCTGGACTTTTGACTATAATTACATTTAAAAAACCGTCAAATACAAAACTAGATATTAAAGTGTCTGGAATAAATAATTTAAACTATTTAAAAACAATAGAACTTTATTTACAAAGTATTTTTTTTATTTTATTTAGTAATCAATTGTTTGATACTGCAATATTAACTCAATTTAAACAGGCTGAAAAAAATAAATTACAAGATGAATTAGGATTTGGAGTAAAAGATGAAGATGAAGATGAAGACGAAGACAAAGACGAAGATGAAGATGAAGACGAAGACGAAGATGAAGAGGAAGTACTTCAAGACTTTGATATACTAGTTCCAGATGATATTGAATCTATTGAAGACTCAATTATAGACCTAGAATTAGAAGACGACACAGAACCAGAAGAACCAGAAGAACCAGAACCAGAAGAACCAGAACTAGTAGAATCAGAAGCAGAACCAGAAGCAGAAGCAGAATCAGAAGCAGAAGCAGAAGCAGAAGCAGAAGCAGAAGCAGAAGCAGAACCAGAAGCAGAACCAGAAGCAGAACCAGAAGAATTACTAGTAGAACCAGAAGCAGAAGCAGAATCAGAAGCAGAATCAGAATCAGAAGCAGAAGCAGAACCAGAAGAATTAGTAGTAGAACCAGAAGAATTAGTAGTAGAACCAGAAGCACAATCAGAGCCAGAAGAATATAATAAAATAATAAATTCTGAATCAGAAATAGGAAGTGATACAGATGAAGATGATGAATTACTTAAGCATTATGCATTTGGAGGTGCAAAAGTAGGAATAGATGTACGTAATTATTTTATAAGTAGAATGAAAGAAAAAGATCCAACATTAAACATAGGAAAAAATGCAATAAAAACTCAAGGTATTACAGAATATGGAAGAACTTGTCAATCTTCTAAGAAAGGAGATATAAAAAGACAACCAATTATTCTTGATGAAAGTGAAAAGAAAAAAATAGATAAATTACACCCTGGTTCATATAAAGATATTGTTGAATATAATACTCCAACTGGTGAAAAATTTTGGTATATATGCCCACGATATTGGGATTTACATAATAATGTCAGTTTGACAGAAGAAACGGTCAAATCAAAAGAATATGTCAATAAAATATTAGGCAAAAATGATAGTAAAACAACTGCTGATAAGTTTGTATTACAAAATGAATTATATGAATATCCTTATTTATTAAATAAAGGCGAAAATTATCCTCCGTGCTGTGGTAAAAAAAAAATACATAAAGTAAATAAAGTTGAACAACAAAAAGATGAAAATTATATATTAAGTTATGACAAAGAAAACTTAACGGCCGGACGCTTGGCTTATTTGCCAACTGCGATTGCCTCATTTTTAAAACAAAAACAATCAAATGCCCATAATTTAGAGCCCAAAAAAAAATATTTACTAAGACAAGGAGTAGAAAATAGTGAAAATCAATCTTTTATTGGAGTATTAGCAGATTTATACAGCACTGATAAAAAACAATATACTATTGAAGAAATGAAACAAGAAATAATTAGTAAAGTAGACATTGATACCTTTATGACATTACAAAATGGGTCTTTAATCTCTATTTTTAATGATAAAAATAAACTAGACAAATCAATTGTTTTAGAGTCTTTTAAATCATCTATTTTATATAAAAATACAGATATGAATAATGATTTACAAAAAAAAGTATTTATAAATATAGTAAAATCATATACTAAATTTAAAACATTTATAACTTCAGGAGAGAAAATAGATTATTCATATTTATGGGATTTAATAAGTAAAGAAAATGGATTATTGGATATAAATGGAGTTAATTTAATTATATTAGAATTAGTAAATGATGATCTAACAGATAAAATTAATATTATTTGCCCTTCAAATTCTTTTTCAAGCGAATCCTATAGTATTAATAAAGATACAGTTATAATTATTAAACAAGATAACAAATATAAAACAATATATAGTATTGAATATAAAGAAAATATAACAAAAAAAAAAACAAAAAAAAAAAAAAAAAAAAAAATAAAAAAAA
>Ga0114970_10000716_pt1 | contig 24810 bp, 23 predicted proteins | sample M_140205_XF_Meta_FD_87030 | JGI IMG/M metagenome (GOLD analysis project Ga0114970, IMG submission 87030) | Freshwater microbial communities from Lake Montjoie, Canada to study carbon cycling - M_140205_XF_MetaG | ecosystem: Environmental > Aquatic > Freshwater > Lake | place: Lake Montjoie...
AGCGCCACACCTGTGGGTTAACCGCCGGGACGGTTACAGATTTTCGCGCAACCAGGCGGCAACCTGGCTCACTGGATTGCCCGCGGTGCCTTCAGTGGAGCGGATGGCCCGACCATTCAGGCCGCCAGAAGCCGTTTCGCGTGGGCCGAAGGCAGCGCGGTGCAGCACCCCGGTTGCGGCGCAGAATGCCGGCCCGGATGCAGAATCGGCCAAGTGCGGCGCGCGCCGCGGGCGACCCAGCCGCACCGGGCGATCGAAAACGCGCACTGCCGTTTCTCTAGCGCCCACGAGCTGGCTTGCACCGCCAGTCAGAATGATGCCCGCCCCCGGCGCCATTGGCGCTCCGGAGGCTTTGAGTCGATCGCGCAGAAGCTCCAGGGTCTCTTCCACGCGCGGGGCGATGATGCCCTTCAGGAGCGAGCGCGGCGCGGTGACCGGCCCAGCGCCCGGGTCATCACCGCGTGGCGGGGCCTCGATCATCTCGCGGTCTTCATTGGTGCTGGCGATGGCCGAGCCATAAAGGGTCTTGAGACGCTCGGCACCCGTAATCGAGGTCTGGAAACCGCGCGCAATGTCCTGCGTAACGTGGCTGCCGCCGACGGCCAGGCTGTCGATATGAACCAGGCTCCCGCCCGCAAAAACCGCCGCCGAGGTCGAACCACCGCCCATGTCGATGCAGATGGCACCCAGATCCATCTCGTCGTTTTCAAGTGCCGACAGGGCCGAGACAAAGGGAGCGGCGACCACGCCTTCGAAGGCCAGGTGCGCCCGCTCAACGCAGTGGCCTAGGGTGCGGAAAATGCTCTCGTTCATATGCACGACGAGAAGTTCTAGCCCCAACACCTTGCCGAACATCGCGCGTGGGTCGCGGATGCCGCGCTGGGCGTCGACCGACCAGGCCACTGGCAAGAGATGGATCACCCGCCGGCCGTTCAGCCGCACCTGGGCCAAAGCAACGCCCAAGGCCCGCGATAGGTCGGGGTCTGAGATCGGCCGCGCGCCGAGCGAAACCTGCGCGCGCGCACGAAGGCTGGCCATCTGTCCGAGGCTGCAGGACACGGTAACGCCCTGAACGCTTAGGCCGGCTACGGTCTCAGCCCGCTCGACCGCCAGGGCGATAGACTCAATGGCGGCGTCCAGATCGACGACCGCACCGCCACGCACCCCGTGCGACTGCACATAGCCCACGCCGCAAGCGTTCAAGGTCCTATCGGCCTTGTTCACACCGTCAGACTTCATAATGAAACAGGCGACCTTACTGGCACCCAGATCGACCGCCGCCGTCACCGGCGTGCGCGCCAAAGCACTCTTGAGGCCATCACGGCGAGCGGGGGCGCGGGTAAGCACATCGGTCATGGTTTTACTCAGGCCCCTTTTTCGGCGGCGGGGGCATTAGAAGTGGCAGGATCGCCGCGAGGACGAACGGCAAGAAAATCAGGATCGCGCAGATCAATTCGCGCCAGGCCAAGGTCAAGAATACGCTGGCTCTGCTCCAGTCGGTCGAGGCGAATGAGGGCAGAGTCCTCGCCGGTGGCCGGCAGTTGCACCAGGGTTCCGTCCTTCAGACGCAGGTCCCAGCGCCGTTCATCGACCCGAACCAGCGCTTCGATCTGCTTCATCAGCGGCGGCCGCTGGCTCAGGGCATTGAGGATCGGACTTGCCGCTTGGTCGGCCCCGGCACCCACAATCAGGGGCAGCGTCGGGAAGCGCGCGGGGTCGGCCTCCTGAATCACCCGCCCGGCGTCATCGATCGTCATGGTGCGACCGGCATGTTGCCAAACCGCAGCCGGGCGACGCTGCTTAACGGCCAACACCAGGGTGTCGGGCAGTAGGCGGACCACCCTCACCTCCTGCACCCAACCCACGGACTGCAAGCGATTGCGTAAGGCCTGAAGATCGACGCCCAGGATCGGTTGGCCTGAATGCACGTTGGCGGCGCGAATAATGTCGGGCTGGGCCATACCGGTTGCGCCCTGCACATGAACGGCCTTCAACCGAAAGCCGGCGTCGGCTGTCACGTTGGTCGCACCCAGAACCATGGTCTCGACCAAGCGCTGACCGCGATGTCCCGTGGAAAGCGATACGCAAACGCCAAGCACCATCATGGCGGCTGCGGCCGTAATGGCTATTTTCGGTGGAATCCCCACGCCCTTAGCGGCACGCAGTTTGGCAGCCGCTTGCAGCCGCACCGGCGCGCGGCGTGCGGATAATACCTTCGCGCTAGCAGGCGCTTTGGCCCGAGGCTGCCCCGCTCCGCGCGGCCCCCCCCGCAATGCCGCGGGCATAGGCGTCCTCCACAATCCAAGCCACCAAGGCGTCGAACCCAATACCCGACTGAGCGGCCTGCTCTGGTACCAGAGAGGTAGGCGTCATCCCAGGCTGGGTGTTCACCTCCAGAAGGACCAGAATATCGTTAATGTCGTCATAACGAAGGTCACTCCGCGTCACTCCGGCACACCCCAAAGCCGCGTGCGCAGCCTCCGATGCACGCAGGGCGCGCTCGAATGCCGAGGGCGAAATCTGCGCCGGCAGCACGTGTTTTGAGCCGCCCTCACCATACTTGGCTTGGAAGTCATACCAACCGCTGGTTGGCACGATATCGGTCACCGTAATCGCTTCGGGGCCATTGCCGCGATCCCATACCGCCACAGCCAGTTCGCGTCCGGCGACATAGGGCTCAACCATCACCGACTCGCCATAGGTCCAAGTCTCCGCTCCGACCTCTTGGGGCGGGCTGTTGGCACTGTCCATGACAATGTAAACGCCCACGCTCGAGCCTTCAGCGTTGGGCTTCACAACATAGGGCGGCGGCAGCACATGCCCCGCCGCCACAGCGTGCCGATCGTAAAGGCCGCCACCGGGTACAGGGACACCCGCGGCGGCCATCACCGCCTTAGCCTTGTTCTTGTCCATGGCCAGGGCGGAGGCCAGCACGCCGGAATGTGTATAGGGAATACCCAAGGTCTCCAGCACACCCTGTACACAGCCGTCTTCTCCATGTGGGCCGTGCAGGGCGTTGAACACGATATCGGGGTTCAGCTTGCTCAGCACCTCGCCGACATCGCGCCCAGCGTCCACCCGGCTCACCCTCGCTCCCAGCCGCTCAAGGGCGTCGGCGCAGGCCTGACCGCTAACCAGGCTGATGGAGCGCTCTGACGACAACCCACCCAACAGAACGGCGATGTGGCGTCCCTTAATCGAAAACGTCACTTGCCCAGCCCTTTGGGGGCGTCCGGATGGCGAAAATCGATATCGGCGTCGGCGGCCGCAGCCAGCACCAAGGTCCAGACTGCCACGCTCTGCGCAAGCTTGGCCGGATCAATCTTATCCAGGGTATCGTCCGCCGAATGGTGCAGATCCCAATAGCGCAGGGTGTCAGGCCGCAAGGAAATCGTCGGCACGCCCTGGGCATAAAGGTCAGCGACATCTTCGCCGCCACCCATCGCACCGTCTGGATATAGCGGGGCCTTCAGCGGGGCCAGCTGGGCCAATAGCTGCGCCATAGCCGGGTGCTTGGCCACCCCTGGCGGCAGTCGAACAGCCCATACCGGGCCATCGCCTGTGTCGCTCTCCCCCGCCAGCACGATCTTGGGTATTTCCGCAGCATGCGCCTTGGCATAGGCGGCGCTGGAGAAGTTCATTTCTTCCGAACCCCAGAGCACAACCCGCAGAGTGCGCTTGCGCTGGGTCTGCGTCGCCAGTTTAGCGGCGGCGGTAGTAATCGCCACGCCGGCGCCGTCGTCGATCGCGCCGGTGCCCTGATCCCAGCTATCCAGGTGGCCACCGACGATGATGATCTCGTCGCCGGTGCCCAGCAGATCGCCTGATACGTTCCAGGCCGGAGCACCTTCCACCAGCGTGTTGGCAAGCTTCAGGGTAACGATCACCGGCTTGCCACGCTGGGCCATGCGATCCAGTTGTTCAGCATCGGGCGGCGACAGCGCCGCCGCCGGAATGCGTGGGTGGTCAGCGTTGACAAACATCTCGCCGGTGTGTGGTAGACGGGTGTCGTCGGTCGAGGCCGAGCGCATCATGAAGGCCACTGCGCCCCGCCTTGCAGCTTCTCCAGGACCATTGCGACGGATGGCGCTGAGCACGCCATAGCCTGAACCATCCGTGGATTTGAGCATTGGCTGTACCAGCACGACGATCTTACCCGTCAGCGAACCCGCCGGCATGGCCAGCATGTCGGCGTAGGTCTTGAAAACCTGGATCGGGGCTGTGATTCCCTCGGGTGACGTCTCGCCCGAACGACCCAGCCCGACGATCGACAAGGCTTGCGGATAGGGCGCTACAACGGCCGCGCTCTCGGCACCGCGGACGAAAGCCTGGGTCAAGAAAGGCTCGGCATGCACGTTCTTGAAGCCGAGCCGGGTCAAGGTCTGCAACGCCCAATCCTTCGCCCGCGCCGCATTCGCCTGTCCTGCAGGCCTCGGTCCGATCTCGGTAGTCAGGCTCTCGACCAAATTCCAGGCGGTCTGATCCGCCAGGGCCTGTTCGCGCAGCGGCGAAATAGACTGGCTATCATTGATAATCTGGGCGTAGGCACCCCCGGCGGTCAGGGCGGCAGCGAGTGCGAAAGCGGCGATGCGCATGGGAGGCCCTTTCAAGGCAGCGCCCTACCCAGGCGCTTAATCTCCCAATGCAACTCAATCCCGAGCTTGCCAAGCACATCGGCGCGAACCGCCTCGGCCAGACCTTCGATGTCCGCTGCGGAGGCATCGCCGCTGTTTATGAGAAAGTTGCTGTGCAGCGGCGAGAACATTGCCCCACCAAAAGGCCTACCCCGCCAGCCGGCCTCGTCGACCAGTTTCCAAGACGAATGCCCTGGCGGGTTCTTGAACGTGCTGCCGCCGGTCTTCTCGCGGATCGGCTGGGTCGTCTCGCGCCGTTCGGATATGGCAGCCATACGGGCCTCGACGGCGGCGGCCCCATCTGGACGGCCTTCAAACACCGCGCGGGTCACGATCACCCCCTCTTCCCAACCCCAGCCATGTCGGTAAGCGAAGCTATGCGGGTCATTGAAGCTGACCGCCCTGCCCTGCCGGTCAAGGCCATGCGCACTGACCAGCACATCCTTGATCTCGCTGCCGTAGCAGCCGGCGTTCATGGTCACCGCACCGCCGATCGTTCCGGGAATACCGGTTAGGAACTCCAGCCGGCCTATACCCGCCTTGCTCGCGGCCTTGGCCACCTGGGCATCCAGCGCCGCCGCCCCGGCCGTCACGCGTACACCCTGCGTTTCGACATGGGCGAACGGCCGGCCAAGCCGCACCACCACGCCCTCGACACCGCCGTCGCGCACCAAGGTATTGGAGCCCACACCCAGAGGCGTCACCGGCACACCCGCGTCCAACCCCCCGAGAAAATCGGCCAGGTCGTCTTCGTCGGCGGGCAAGAACAGCACATCGGCAGGCCCGCCAACTCGCAGCCAGGTAAAAGGCGCGAGCGGCTCGTCGAAGGCCAGCCGACCCCGGACCGCCGGTAAGGCGTCGCGCCAGGCCATCACCGGCCGCCCTGTCAATTCAAGGCTTCCAACTGCCCCGGCAGGGCATAGGCCCAGGTCGTGATGTCACCCGCACCTAACAGCACGACCACGTCGCCCGCGACCGCTTCCTTCGCCACGATCTCGGCCAGCGCTTGCGGACCTGGCAATGGGATAACGCGGCGGTGGCCAAACCGGCGCAGGCCTTCCACGAGATGATCCTTGTCGATGCCCTTAATAGACGGCTCGCCCGCGCTATAGACGTCGGCCACGATCACCGTATCGGCGTCATTAAAACCACTGGAGAAATCGGCCATCAGGTCGCGCAGGCGCGTGTAGCGGTGTGGCTGCACCACGGCGATGACCTTGCCGGACCCGACGACAGCGCGAGCGGCCTTGAGCACAGCCGCGATCTCGACCGGATGGTGGCCATAATCGTCGACGATGCGCACGCCCTTCCATGTCCCCACCGTGGTGAACCGTCGCTTGACGCCGCCGAAAGAGGCCAACCCTTTGCGGATGGCATCCTCGGACACCTTCAACTCGCGCGCGATGGCCACGGCGGCGGTGGCATTCAGCACATTGTGCAGGCCCGTCATCGGCAACTTTAGCCCGTCAAACCGCACCGGCGGCCCGTCGTGCGGCGTCACAGCGATATCGAAGGACGAGCCTTCGGGGGATTGAACGATGTTTAGAACACGCACTTCGGCCTGCGGATTGGTGCCATAGGTCACCAGCCGGCGGTTTTCGACGGCTGCCACCAGGGCCTGCACCTCGGGATGATCCAGGCAAACGGCGGCGAAGCCGTAGAAGGGAATATTCTCAACGAAATCACGGAAGCCCTTCTTCACCGCTTCGAAGTCGCCCCAATGGTCCAAATGCTCGGCGTCGATATTGGTGATCACCCCGACGGTCGATTTCAGCTTCAGAAACGAGCCATCGCTTTCGTCGGCCTCGACAACGATCCATTCGCCCTCGCCAACCTTGGCGTTAGTGCCGTAGGCATTGATGATCCCACCGTTGACCACAGTCGGGTCCAGGCCCCCGGCGTCGAGCAAGGCCGCGATCATTGAGGTGGTGGTGGTCTTGCCATGCGTACCCGCAACGCCCACCGAGAACTGCAACCGCATCAGCTCGGCCAGCATCTCGGCTCGCCTGACCAGAGGCAGCCGCTTCGCCCGGCCGGCGACCATCTCGGGATTGTCGGCCTGCACCGCCGTGGAATAGACGATGGCGCTGGCACCCTCGACATGGGCCGGGTCATGACCGATGAAAATTTTCGCGCCCAAATTGGCAAGCCGCTCGGTATTGGCGCTGGCCTTGGTGTCACTGCCCTGCACGGTGTAGCCAATGCGGAGCATGATTTCGGCAATACCGCTCATGCCGATGCCGCCAATGCCGATGAAGTGCACGGGGCCAATTGCGAAGGGGACGGGGCGTCTGTTCATCCGCAAAGCGTTAGAGGATTCCTTTCCGCGCCGAAAGCCGTCGACTTGGCCATCAATAACCACACGCTCAAGACCGAGCCAAGGGCTTGCCTAACGGCTTGCCTGGGCAGAGACCGCGTGGCTAATGCGCGCGTGGGACGCGTCTCTCTAGCAACATGCGGTATCGTCGGTGCGCTGATCTTTAGCCTCAGCGGCAGCGCTATGGCGCAGGTGCAGGCTCGGCCACAGTTGTCCGTGCCCTTGCCAGACGGACGGATGATCCTGATCGGCGGAAGTCCGAACATGGCCCTGTTCCTGGCGTTAGACGAGGTTCACCGCCAAGGCCGGAGCGTCGAGGCCACGGTGCTGACCTTCTACGATCCTGCCGTCTCAGCCAACGGCAAGATGGTGGGGGCGACCGCCGCCGATGTTCGCTTTGACTGCGATGCCAAGACCGCGACTGAACTGGGCCTTTCCGGCTATGACGCCAAGGATTCCGAGGTGCTAACCACGCCTGCCCGCCGACCCACCCCGATCAGTACCAGCGACTACTATGACGTTGGTGCCGGCCTTTGTGGCGGCCTGGCGCAGCTTCCAGGCTATGTGGTCCCGACCCGGGCCGCCGCCGCCAAGATGGGGCGTGATGTGCGCGAGCAGGCGCTTCGCCAACAGGCCGCGACCCCGCATTAAAAACCCCGGCCGTCCGTGCCCCTTATCCCGGGGGTCGTCAGTAAATTTTATCCTGCGGGCAAGGATCGCGCTTAGGGCCGGGCGAGTTCCTCGACCAAGTCCGCCAGCTTTTCCGCCCCATCGAGTTGGGCGACGGAGCGTGCGCTCGCGGACATCCGTTCCAACCGGCCCGGATCTTCCAGCAAGGCCCTCAACGCCCCAGCTAAACTCTCAACCGTCAGTTCGTCTTCAGACGCCACGGCAGCAGCTCCGGCATCCTCCAATAACTTGGCATTGAACCTCTGGTGATCGTCTGCCGCAATTTTGAGCGGCACCAGGATCGATGGCCGACCGGCCGCCGCAAGTTCGCTTACCGTCGAGGCACCCGCGCGGCCAAGCACAAGATGCGCGGTGCCCAGGCACCCCGCCATATCGCGGAAGAACGGCGCAATCTCGGCCTTGACCAGACAGTCTGCGTAGGTGCGGCGAGCGCTGTCCATCGACTCGGGCCGGGTTTGCTGTTGCACTTGCAGCCGGGCACGGAGGCGTTCCGGCAGCGCACGGACCGCTTGAGGTGTGAGTTCAGAGATCAGCCGTGCGCCCTGGCTACCGCCGGTCACCAGCAGACGTACCGGGCCATCCGGGCCAAGCGGCGGCTCGTAGGGCACGTTCGCCAGGGCCCTGATCTCGGGCCGCACCGGATTGCCAATCACGTGCGCAGCCAGCCTGATGCCGGGCGTCGCCCGCTCCAGCGTCGGGAAGGCGCAGGCTAGGGCACTGACCTTGGGGGCCAAGTAGCGATTCACACGCCCCAGTACCGCGTTCTGTTCATGGATGATCGTCGGTCGCTTCTGCCCCAGCGCCGCCAGTAGGCCTGGCAAGGCGGGATAGCCACCGAAGCCGATCACAATGGCCGGGTCCAACCGCTTGAAGGCCTTTCGGGCCTGTATCACGCCGCGCGCCACGATCAGACCGGCGCGGATCATACCGACGATGTCGCCGCTTTTGGCGGTTGCTGCGGCCAGGGCCAGCCGCTCCTCACAGGGGAATTTGTCAGCAAAGGCCGCGCCACGCTCGTCCGTCGCCAGCACGATGCTCCAACCGCGACGCCTGAGCGCCTCGGCCAGGGCCTGAGCGGGGAACAGATGCCCGCCCGTGCCGCCCGCGGCCACAACGGCGAGCCGACCTGCCATTAGCCGAACACTCCCGCCTTGGCGGGACCTTCAACCTCACCATAGGCCCCCGGCCGCTTGCGGATCAGGGCAAGGGCCATACCCATGGTCAGACCCATGGCCAGCATGGACGAACCCCCATAGCTAATGAACGGCAGGGTCATACCCTTAGTCGGGATCAGTGCCAAATTCACAGCGATATTGATCAAGGCCTGCTGGCCGAACAGCACGAAAAGCGCAGCGGCGGCAACCTGCTCGAAAGGGTCGGAAAGCTTCATCGACTTGAGGATGCCGCGCACCACAACCACCGCGAACAAGGTGATCAGAATAAGCGACAGCACTAGGCCGTATTCCTCAGCGGCGACCGAATAGATGAAGTCGGTGTTCATGTCGGGCACATTGCGCTTCATCACCCCTTCGCCCGGGCCTCGCCCAATAAGGCCGCCGGCGGCAATCGCTTCGGACGCGCGGGTGATCTGATGTGTGTCGGCGGTGTCAGGATTAATAAATTTCTGTACGCGCGCATGCACGTGGTCGAACACGAAATAGGTGCTCATCAAGACCGAGACGGCCACAACACCTAGCCCAATCACCCAGGTCATCGGTACGCCCGCCATCCAGAAGGCCGCCCCGAATGCGATGGTAATCAACACCGTCTGGCCGACGTCGGGTTCCAGGAGCAATAGGGTCACTGCAATCAAATAGAGGGTGAAGCCGATCGATACACCGGGCACACCTTCGCCCTTCTGACCCTCGGCAAACATCCAACTCACCAGCACGATCAGGGCCGGCTTCATGAATTCAGACGGTTGCAGGGTAAAGCCGCCAATGTGCAGCCAGCGCGTGGCCCCCTTAGCCTCGTGGCCTATGAACGGCAGGGTCGCCATGATCACCACGGCGATCACATAAACAAAGAACGCGGCGCGCCGAATCCCGCGCGGCGTGAGCATCGAAACCGCCATCAGCATAGCGGTGCCCATGCCCGCAAATATCAACTGGCGGATGGCGAAGTGAAACGGATCGGGCAGACCCAGTCGCGAGGCCGCCGCCGGACTGGCCGCGAACGACAGCATCACACCCAACCCGATTAGGGCCCCTAGAGCTCCCAACATTAGATGGTCGGTCGTCCACCACCAAACCCCGATATGCGATCGATCGTTGCGGGAAAAGGCATTGGCATTGGCATGCGCATGGGTATCGGTGCCCGGCGCGGGGGCTTCATCGCGCAGAACCTCGGTCATCCGACGGCCTCCCCGCGCACGGCCTTGGGGGCCATGGATTTCACAATGGCGCGGAAGTCGTCACCGCGGACCTCGAAGTCGGGATACTGGTCGAACGAGGCACAGGCGGGCGAGAGTAAAACCACTTCGTCCTCGCCGCTGGTGCAGGCATCGGCATAGGCGGCCTCTACGGCCGCCTGAAGGTTGCCACAGATCCGAGCCGGCACATGGCCATCTAGGGTCTTGGCGAAATCCCCAGCGGCCTCACCAATCAGATAGGCTGCGGTGACGCGTGGAAATAGGTCGATCAGGCTATCAATACCGCCGGCTTTCGGCACGCCCCCCGCGATCCAGCGCACCTTGGGATAGCTCGACATAGCCTGTCGCGCCGCGTCGGCGTTGGTGGCCTTGGAGTCGTTGACCATCCGCACTCGGCCCATCATGGCCACGGTCTCCATCCGGTGCGCCAGACCCGGAAAACTCATCAATCCATCCGCAGCGTCGGCGGCGGAGATGCCCAGGCCACGAGCGGCAGCGTAGGCTGCGGCAGCGTTCTGCCAATTGTGGCGTCCGGGCAGGGATTTCGCGCGCAGCAGGTCTGCCACCTCCAGAACCCGCTCACCGGTGGCATCGTAAAGCATACCCTGCAGGGCATAGACCCCGCGCCCCATGGCCCGCGCCGCGCTGATCGGCCAGATAGTCCGTTGGTTGGCGGCGGTAATTTCGGTGCAGATGCGCTGACAATAGGGATCGTCAACCCCGATCACCGCGGTGTCGCCACGGGCCTGATTCAGGAACACCCGACGCTTGGCCTCGACATAGCCATCCATGCCGCCGTGGCGGTCCAGGTGGTCGGGTGTGATGTTGAGCAGGACCGCCACATCAGGCTTGAGGCTGCGGGTCAGGTCGAGCTGATAGGACGACAGCTCCAGCACATAGACAGCCCCGCCATGCATGTCTTCCAGGCCCAGCACGCCAAAGCCGATGTTACCGCCCACGCGGGTGTCTCGACCGGCGGTGCGGCACAGGTGCCCCAACAGAGCTGTGGTGGTCGACTTGCCATTGGTGCCGGTGATGGCGGCCACCCTAGGCCGTTTATGGGCCGGGGCAGCGTTCACCGCGCGGGCAAAGAGCTCGACGTCGCCGACGATCTCGACCCCGGCATCTTTCGCCTTACTCACGGTCCAGTGCGGTGCGGGATGGGTAAGGGGTGCGCCGGGTGACAGCACCATGGCCTTGATCGAATTCCAGTCTGCGGCGGCAAGGTCGGTGAGGTCGAACCCCTCGGCAGCCGCTTGGTCTCGACTGGCCTGTTTGTCGTCCCAAAGTAGCGGTGTAGCACCACCGGCGACCAGGGCGCGCGCAGCGCTCAGGCCGGTGCGGCCCAGGCCGAACACAGCCACCTTTTCGCCCTCAAAGCCGCGCGCCGGGATCATGGTTTGAGCCGCTCTCCCCTACCGTAGTTTCAGCGTGGCCAGGCCGAGAAAGGCCAGCAGCATGGCAACGATCCAGAACCGGATAACAACCGTACTCTCGGCCCAGCCCAGCTTCTCGAAATGATGGTGGATCGGCGCCATCAGGAAGATGCGTTTCTTCGTGCGATTGTAATAGGCAACCTGGATCATCACCGACAGCGCCTCAGCGACGAAGAGACCTCCGACTATGCCCAGCACAATCTCATGCTTGGCGCAGACGGCTATGGCCCCAAGCGCTCCTCCCAAAGCCAGAGACCCAGTATCGCCCATGAAGATTTTGGCGGGTGGTGCATTGTACCAGAGAAAGCCCATCCCTGAGCCGATCATGGCACCGCAAAACACCGCCAATTCCCCAGACCCGGGGACGAAATTCAGTTGCAGATAGTTGGCGAAAACGAAGTTGCCGACCAGGTAGGTGATCAGTCCAAACGCCGTGGCCGCGATCATCACCGGCACGATGGCCAGGCCGTCGAGGCCGTCGGTCAGATTCACAGCGTTTGAGAACCCAGCGATCGTTACCGCCGCGAAGGCGAGGTAGAACCAACCCAAATTGAACACTAGGTTCTTGAACAGCGGGAAAACCACGCTCGTCTCAAGCCCAGGCGACATCGCTGATCTGGGCGCGAAAAGGATCAACAACACGGTGGCCGCGATCGCCACCGCGAACTGGAATATCAGTTTCTGCACGCTGGAAAGACCGGCGCTCGTCTGTTTGGTCACCTTGGCATGATCGTCCAGGAAACCGAGGATGCCGTAGCTGCCCGTTATTAGCATCACTACCCACACCTGCACATTGCGCAGGTCCGACCACAGCAGGGCCCCTGCGAACAGCCCGGCCAGGATCATGAACCCACCCATGGTGGGTGTGCCGACCTTTTCGAGCACATGGCGCTGGATACCGTCTTCACGTATCGGCTGACCGCGCCCCTGTTTGGTGCGCATCCAGGCGATGAACCGCGAGCCCATCATCGCCACCACGATATAGGCCGTGACCATGCTCATACCCGAGCGGAAGGTCAGGTAGCGCAGCAGATTGATAAACGGCACATGCATCTGGCCGTGCGCCGAAAGGTAAAGATAAAGCTCGTAAAGCATCAGACGCCCCCTCCGGATGCAGCCAGCGCAGTCGCAATCAGTCCGGCACTTGACCCGTTAGATCCCTTGACCATTACCGCATCCCCCGGCCTCACCGCGCCTACCACCAAGAGCGCCAGCTCTTCCGCAGTCCGGGCGTAACCGCCCCGGCGATTCAGGGGAAGCGCTTCCCACAGATTGGCCATCAGGGGGCCAGCGCAGAATACGCTGTCCACATTCGCGTCGGCTATTGGTTCCGCTAATGCAGCATGGAATTTGGCACCATCGCGGCCCAACTCAAGCATGTCGGTCATGGCGACAACACGCCGCCCCGGCACGCTGCGCGCACCCAGGCTGCGCAGGGCTGCGGCCATTGAGATCGGATTAGCGTTGTAGCTCTCATCAATCAGGGTGAAGGCACCCTCGGCGAGAGCGATTTTGCGCTCCGCCCCGCGGCCCTCTAAGGGCGTGAAATTGGCCAGAGCGGTCAAGGCCGTGGCGCGGTCTACGTCCAGCGCCTCGAGCATCAACAGCACGCAAAGGCTGTTCGGTCCCCAATGCGCGCCCGACTGGAGCAGGCGATAGCGCAAGGGCTGACCGCCGATCACCGCCTCAACCGTCGCGCCATTTTCATCAGCCTGGAAACCGATTAGACGGGCATAGGCGTCAGGTGCAGCTCCGAAACTGCGCACGCTCGCCCCCACGGCCAAGGCCGCTTGGCGCAACATGGGAAAACAAAAGTCGTCGGCATTCAGCACCGCCACACCGCCGGGCTCCAGACCCTCAAAAATCTCCGCCTTGGCCTTGGCCACGCCAACTTCGCCATCGAGGAAATTCTCGATATGCACCGGACCGACTGTGGTGATCGCCACCACATGGGGGCGCACCATCTGCGCCAGGGGCCCGATCTCCCGGGCATGGTTCATACCGATCTCGAATACGGCACGCTGTGTTTCGGCCGGCATCCGCGCCAGCGTCAGAGGCACGCCGATGTGGTTGTTATAGGACTTCACAGAAGCATGAGCGCGACCTGCCAGCCGCAGGCCCGCCTCGACCGCGCGCGTCACACTGGTCTTGCCAACTGACCCGGTCACGGCACCGCGACGCGCATCTGAAGCACGAATTCGAGCTTCAATTCCTATTTTTTCCAATGCTTTGAAGACATTTTCTACAGTAACCTTCGGACCATCGACCGGCCGTGACGTCAGTGAACCTGCCGCACCCTGCGCCAGAGCACCGGGAACAAATTCATGCCCGTCGCGTCCGCCTGCAAGAGCCACGAAAAGGTCCCCGGCCTCCACCGACCGGCTGTCGATCGACACGCCCCGCACCTCAAATGCGGCATTCTCTCTGCCGCCCGTGGCAGCCGCAATCTCCTCCGAGGTCCACAGCGGCCGGGTCATGGCGTCAGCCCTAGCGCCTTGGCGGTCTCTTCCACATCATCGAAGGGATACACTTGGTCGCCCACGGTCTGGCCGCGTTCGTGACCCTTGCCGGCCACCACCAGCACATCACCGGACCCCAACATCGCCACGCCCGCTGCAATGGCGGCGTGACGATCGCCGATTTCTGTTGCGCCGGGCGCAGCATCCAGGATGGCAGCCCGTATCAAGGCCGGATTCTCGCTGCGCGGATTGTCATCCGTTACAATCACGACATCAGCCAGGGTCTGGGCCGCCTTGCCCATCAACGAACGCTTGCCCGTATCGCGGTCGCCACCGGCACCGAACACCACGATCAGTCTACCACGCGCATGCGGCCGCAGGCTCTTGAGCACAGTCTCCAGACCGTCGGGCGTGTGCGCATAGTCGACATAGGCGTCACCGCCCCGTGGCGAAGCCCCCACATGTTGCAGCCGCCCGGGCGCGCCCTTCAAAGTTTCCAGGGCCGCAATCACATTGGAGGGCGGGAGGCCCGTCGCAATACAGAGCCCTGCGGCCACAAGCGCGTTATCCGCCTGGAAAGCCCCGGCCAAAGGTAGGCGCACCGTGTAGCTACAGCCCTCCACTTCCAGGTCAATCGTCTGGCCCGCCGGTGTGGCTTCGAGGCGCACCAGTCGAATATCCCGCCCCGCCCGGCCGACGCTGATCAGACTATGGCCATTCACGGCGCAGGCCGCGGCAAACATCGCATAAGCCGGGCTGTCGGCATTCAGCACGGCCGTACCGCCGCGCGGCAGCAGGTCGGTGAACAGGCGTAGCTTTGCCTGGCCGTAGGCCTCCATCGTGCCGTGATAATCCAAATGGTCCTGGCTCAAATTGGTAAAACCGGCGGCGGCCAGCCTCACCCCGTCCAACCGCCTTTGGTCGATACCGTGCGACGAGGCTTCGAGCGCCAGGTGGGTGACGCCGCGCTTGGCGATATCAGCCATCATCCGCGCCAGTTCGCCGGCGTCCGGTGTGGTCAGACCCGGCCCAGTCAGAGTCTCATCATTGGCGGTCAGTCCCAGCGTGCCCAGGCTGGCGGCCGATTGGCCCAGAGCCATGAATATCTGCCGGCAGAACACCGCGACTGAGGTTTTGCCGTTGGTGCCTGTAACAGCCATACAGGTCTTTGGCTGGACACCGTAAAACGCCGCGGCTGCCAAGGCATAGGCCCGCCGTACATCGCTGCTCAGAATGACCGGCGCGGCGACCCCCTCGATGGCCTCGCCTGCCAGAACGGCAACGGCCCCTTTTTCGATGGCCGCAGCCGCAAAGCTTCGCCCGTCAGCGCTTACCCCCGGCAAGGCGGCAAACAGAAATCCGCGCTCCACCTTGCGGCTGTCCGCGGTGATGCCCTCGATGATTGGATCGGTCGCAATGGGGCGATTCAGCAGCGCTGACAGCGGCTGGACCATCAGTGATCTTCCCCAGACGCGAGGGCCGCCTCTACGGTGGCCTTGTCCGTCGCCGCCACCGGTGCGCGCTTCAGTCCCAGCAGAGGGCCGACCCGGCTAACAATACGCCCTGCCGCCGGGGCGGCGGTCCAGCCGCCCGTCGCGAAACCGTAGGTTTCTTTGGTGGCGTGAGGTTCATCCATCAAAACCAGCAGGAAATAGCGCTTGGCTTCCGGCGGGCCGTCGGCCGGGAACACTGCCGCGAAGGAGCTGACCAGCTTGTTTCGGTCGATACGGCCGGCAACCACCTTCTCGTTGGAACCGGTCTTGCCGCCAACGCTAAAGCCTGGTGCATCGGCCTTGCCGCCGGTGCCTTCCAGCACATTCATGCGCAGCAGCCGCAACATGGTCTGCGAGGTCTGCGGCGAGAAAACCCTCCGGCCCTTGGGTTCATGGCCGGGCTCAACCTTGCGGATGGTCAAGGGAACATAGGTCCCGCCGTTCGCGACAGCAGCCGTACCGGCGGCTACCGCCAGGGGCGAGACAGCGATGGCGTTGCCGAATGATGCCGATGCCAGGACGTTCTGGGACCATTTCTGAGGCAACAGCGGGCGCGCTGATTCCGCCAGTTCCACCGGGGCCGATCCAAACAGGCCAAGGTTTCGATAGTAGCCGGTGACGGTATCGGCCCCCATCGCCAGTGCGATCTTAGCAGCGGCGATGTTCGACGAATGCAGCAGCACATGGGGAAGGTCGAGCGTGGTGTCGCCCTTGTCGTAGTCGTGGATCGTCTGAGTGCCGATCGTCAGGGGGTGGGACACATCGAAGGTCGAGTTGAGGCGCACTGTGCCGCTATCCAACCCTTGGGCAACGGTGAAGATCTTGAAGGTTGACCCCATCTCGAACACCGACTGTGCGACGCGGTTTACCAGCGCGTTAGGGTCGGCGGCGCCAGCATTGTTGGGATCGAAATCGGGATAGCTGGCCAGCGCCAGGATTTCGCCCGTATGCACATCCGTAATCAGACCAACTGCGCCGCGAACTGTGAACTGGTTGGCCGCCTTGCGCAGTTCGTCTTCCAGCGCAGCCTGCACCCGAAGATCAAGCGACAGCGGCACCGACCCGCCCGTAACGGCGGCCTTGCGAACATCTGCATCCAGGGCCTTTTCCGCTCCAGCCAAGCCCGAGCCGGCGCTGTCGGAAAAACCGATCAGGTGAGATGCCGTATTGCCCAGGGGATAGACCCTGCGCTCGTCATCCTCGAAGGACAGGCCGGGTAGGCCAAGGTCATGGATGGCGGTACGCTGATCCGGCGTTAGGCCACCAATTACAAAGGCGCGTTTGGTTCCGGTCAGCGCTTTGTTCAGCCGCTTGGCCTGAGCCTGCGGAAGAATTGCGGCCAAGGCCTGCTGTGTGCCCTGCACATCCCAGACCTCTCGAGGGTCGACATAGAGCTGGTAGTGCGGAAGATCGACCGCCAGCAAGGCACCGTTACGGTCGGTCAGAGCGGCGCGGGCATAGGGCGAAGCCGACGCGCCGGAGAACTCGGCACTATTGCCGGAAAAGAGCGCCTGGTGCGTCGCGCCAATGCCCATGACGAAAAATGCCAGACCGAAAGCGATCATGACCAAAGCGATACGGCGGCGACTGTCGTGCGGTGATGCGGCAGCGCGGGCACGTTCGAAGGCATGCTCCAGTCGCCAGACCCAACTTCCCAGCCAGCGCCAGGCCAGAGGCAGGCGGGCGGGGGCAAATACTGGCCCCGTCATTGCTGGGTGACCTGAGGCGCGGCGAACTGGGTGGTCACCGGCCCGGCGACGGCAATCTTGGCCGCCACCCCAGGAGCACCGACATCAGCCTGGGCGAATACGGGCGGCTCAGCCAACGTGGGCGCTGGGATTGGCTTTTGCCGCTCAAAACGATGCAGATCATCCAGGGCAATTTCCTGTTTCGGACCGATCGGGGCCATGCCCAGCGCTCCCGCTGACAGCGCCTCTAGCCGTCGCGGCTGTTCAAGGTGAGCGACCTCCGCTTCCAGCAAACGGATACGCAGCTTTTCCTGGCGGATCTGAATCTCGACGGAAGCAATCTGGTTGCGCTCACCCCAGGCCATGGTCTTGGCGAGGTAAACCCCCAGGATCATGGCCGCCAGAAGGCCCCAGCCGACCAGGTTGACCACACGGAATCCGCGCCAGCGTCGATCGAAAAACCCAGTCATCGCGTCTGGCTCCAGGCCGACGCAGGGGAGCGCGTTCCGGCGCGCAGCTTGGCTGAGCGGGCGCGCGGATTAGTGGTGGTTTCCGCTTCCGACGCGGTTACGGCCTTGCGCATGGAGACCTCAAAACTGGGCGCTGCCCCCTGGGCCACGGGCGGCGCATGTCGCGAACCTGAGGGCAGGTTTCCGCCACGCTCCGTAAAGAACGTCTTAACCATACGGTCCTCCAGCGAATGGAAGGTGACGACCACCAGACGCCCACCAGGTTTCAAGGCCTTTTCAGCGGCAATAAGACCCGCCCCCACTTCGCCGAGCTCATCGTTGACGGCGATCCGCAGCGCCTGGAAAGTGCGGGTGGCGGGATGGGTCTTGACACCCTTACGGCCGCCAACACTGGCCTCGATCACCGCTGCCAGATCGAGCGTACGGGTGAAGGGCTGCTGGGCCCGACGGCGCACGATCGCGCCCACCATGCGCCGGGCATTGGGCTCCTCGCCGTATAGCCGCAGCAAACGCACCAGATCGCCGCCTTCGTATGCGTTGACGATATCGGCAGCCGTGCGCCCCGTGTCGCCCATCCGCATGTCCAGCGGCCCATCGCGCATAAAGGAAAAACCCCGCTGGGCCTGGTCCAGCTGCATGGAGGAGACCCCAAGGTCGAACACCACGCCGTCCACGCTGGCTTCGCCCAGATGTCCCGCCAAGGTCGAGAAACGGTCGTTGATCAGCCTGAATCGACCGCCATCGATCAGGGGCTTGGCGAACGCCATGACGGTCGGATCACGATCGAAACCGATAACCGATGCGCCGGTTTCTAGGATACCGCGGCTATAGCCTCCGGCCCCGAAGGTCCCGTCGATAATCGTTTCGCCGGTCTTAGGCGCAAGCGCGTCCAGCACTTCGGCCAACATGACGGGGGCGTGCGGCCCACTCATCAGACGCGGCGCTGCTGAGCGCGCATAGCCGCCAGGCCCTCGCGGGCGGCGACGCGTTGGGTTTCGCGGTGAATATTAAAGGCCTCGCGCGACCAGATCTGGAAACGGTCACCCAACCCCGTCAGAGATACCCAATCGGTGATGCCGTGCGCATCGCACAATGCGGCCGGCAGGGTGATGCGGCCTGCGGTGTCAAAGTAGAGCCGGGTCATGCCGCCCAAAACACTGGTTTCTAGAGCGCTACGGAGGGGATCACCCACGGCCAGCTCGCCAATCAGGGCCTGGTAGCGATCAAACAGCGCTTGGCCACCGGCCTCCAGACAATCGGCTTCGATGGCGGGAAAACAGTAGATGCCATCAAAGCCTTGCAGGGCGGCGCGGAACTCATGCGGCGCCACGATGCGCCGCTTGGCGTCCAACTGCTTTTCGTAGGTGGAAATGAACACGAAAGCCGCCCCTGCCGCGGTCCCGATTGCCGCTCGCGGGACCAAACTGGGTTAGCATGGGATTAACTGGGATACAATGACACTCCTGCCATCTCGCGGCAGTAAGCGCGCGACTAGGCGGTGGCGCGTTCCGTGTGCTTCACTCAGCCATGACCGGAGGCCTAATCGTGTCGTCAGAAATTCTAGTCCGCCTGAATGCCCTAAGCTGTACCGACCTCAGCGACGCCATGGACCGGTTGGGAATCCCAGGTCAGTGCCTTGGCATTATGCCGCTGGATCGCCGTTTCCGCCTGGTGGGCCAGGCCTTCACCCTGCTCTATGGCCCCGCCGATGGAACAGCCGGCTCGGTGGGCGATTACATTGATGAGCTTGGCCCCGGCCAAGTCGCCGTCCTGGATGCTCAGGGGCGGACTGACGCCACCTGCTGGGGCGACCTTCTCACCTCCACCGCTTGGCACCGGCAGGTGGCCGGCACAGTGATCGACGGCGTTTGCCGCGACTTTGACCGCTCTATCGAGCTCAACTACCCGATCTTTTCGCGCGGCAACTGGATGCGCACCGGCAAGGACCGGCTGCAGCTGGTCGCCCGTCAGGTTCCCATCACCATAGGCGGTGTCATCGTCGCGCCGGGCGATTGGTTGCGCGGCGACGGCGACGGAGTCGTCAGCATGCCCGCCGCCCGCATCGACGAAATTCTGGACATGGCGGAGGAAATTCGAGCCGCAGAGGATCGCATTCGCGCCGCGATCGATGCCGGGGTCCCCCTACACCAGGCCCGCGCCGAACAGGGCTATTTCACCCTTCAGTCGCGGCGCTGACGCCCCTTCCGTCATGAATGGACCAGACGGTCTATAAGCCGGGTTCTGTCCCCCGTCCGAAGACGGATGGACGGCCATTCCTCTGGACCGTTCGTCGCCGAACGGTTCTCGCGACCTACCCGGATATCTCAGGCCAGAGACGGCCCTGCCGGCGAACCGACGCAATATCCCTATTTGGTCTTGCTCCAGGCGGGGCTTGCCATGCCGTCCGCGTTGCCGCGTCCGCGGTGGGCTCTTACCCCACCCTTTCACCCTTTCCGCCGCACAAAAGTGGGCGGTGGTTTGCTTTCTGTGGCGCTATCCCTAGGATCGCTCCCGGCGGGTGTTGCCCGCCGCCTTGTCTCCGTGGAGCCCGGACTTTCCTCGACCTTCTTGCGAAGACCGCGGCCGTCCAACCGTCTGGTCCGCCACCGATAAGCCTTTGGTTTTACTTCAGGTCAAGGTCTGGCTTTTCGCATTAGGTCTGCGATCGGGTGATCCGCAAGGCCCACCTCTGCCCCGGAGCGGTCCTCATCGGCCTTGTTCTGCGACAGCTTGAAGGTCCCTTGCAGCCGGTCCACCACCATCCGGCCACCGACGATACCGCGCAGCATGGCGTCAAACTTTCCGGGGGCCATCTTCTGGCGTGTCCATGGTGCCTTGGGCTTTAGCCGCCCCTCCTCCAGCGCAGAGATGGCGTCGAGCTGGGCAATCAGTTCGGCCTCATTGAGTGGCGCGATCGAGCCCTCGGCCTCGACAGAGACATAGTTCCAGGTCGGCACCTGGTCGGGGCTCACATACCAATCAGGACTGATGTAGGCATCGTTCCCAGCCGCCAGGATCACCGCACGGAAGCCCTGCACGATGTGCGGTGCCAACATGTTGCCGCGCGACAGGTGGAAATCGAGCGCGATCTCCCCGTCGATCTCCCGCACGATCATCGGTGCCTGTGCGATCAGCGGCGCGCCCTTCACGCTAGCGCAAATGATCGCAAATGGCTTCTCGCGCAGGAAAGCCAGCAGCACCTCGCGGTCCTCGACCCGGAATGGCACGGCTGGGTGCATCAGCTGGCCAGCCGCAGTAAGGCCACCAGCCGGGCGCGCGTATCACCGCAGACCACCCCGTCGACACGGGTCTGCAACCAGTGGCGCTGGAAGGCCCGCACCACAGTCGCGGTGTACGCGTCGAACTTGCCGGTGGGGGCACAATCATATCCGAGCCGCGTGAAACCGGCCTGCATGGCGAACACACCTGCCCCCTCATCGCCGAGGGTCAGCGGCGCGCCGGGTGCACCGGCAGGCTCAGCCCAAAGGCCGTGCCCTTCAGCAGCCAGGGTCGCCCAGGGGAACAGCTCGCCTGGGTCTTCCTTGCGGGCTGGTGCCACGTCGGAATGGGCCAGAATGAAGCGCTCAGGCACCGTCCAGCGGCTACGAATGTCATCCAGCAGGTCGATCAGGGCCGAGATCTGTACCTCTGGGAACGGACGGTAACCGAACGCGTGGCCAGGATTGACCAGCTCAATACCGATCGACGCGGCGTTGATGTCGGTACGGTCTTTCCAGTAAGACACCCCAGCGTGCCAGCCGCGGCGCTCCTCCGGAACCAGGGCGAACACCGACCCATCTTCATCCACCAGATAGTGGGCCGAGACCTTGGCAGCCGCATCGGTCAGGCGGTCTAGCGCCGCCGCCGCACTCTGCATGCCCGTATAGTGCAGCACAACCATGTCCGGCGGTGCCGTGCGGCTATCAAAATTGGGCGAGGGCCGGTCAAACCGGTAGCTCATAGCGGCGCAGCCAGGGCACAGGCGGCACGGATCACGCCTAGCGCCGCCATGCCGGCGGCACCCTCGCCGTTGGCGATATTCAGGCTCAATAGTGCAGGGACATCAAGAGAGGCCCCCAGACCAAACGCATCAGCGTCTGCCGCGCGGCAATGGCTGACTGACCCGGGGGCCAGAGCATCCAGCACCGCTGCGGCACTGAGCGCCGCCGGACCATCCAGCAGCACCGGGGTTCTCTGCACCCGCGCCGCAACAATGGCTCCCAAGGCCGCGGCTGTCTCACGCCCGCCCAACTGGCGCAGCAGCTCTAGCGGTGCGGTCTCGCCGCGAACCCGCATCGCGGCCTGAACGGCCCGCGCATCGAGAGCGTCAGCGTCAGCGCGATTTAGGGCTATAGCTAGGGCTGCGGCCGAGAGGCCTGCGCCCTGGCCAATCGAGCCGACAATCAGCAAGTCCGGCTGTTTTGCCATGACCTCCATGCCAAAGGCGATGGTGGCCGCGCACTCCCGCTCACCCATCGATGGACTTTCCACAATACTCGGCACCGGCCGGTCCACAGCAAGATCGAAGGCCTCCAGGCCAGCGCCTTGCAATTGCGCCAAGCGGCTCACCTCCGCCCCACCGGCGGCGACCAACTCCAACCGTTCGCGCTCGGTGCCGCCGTGCGCTGACACGCTGGCATGCGCCCCAGCATAGAGCGCAAGAATCGGACGGTTAACCTGCGGGATCGGCCGCCCACTCCAGGCCGCCGCCCATCCAGCGATCTCCGCCAGGCCGCCCATACCGCCACCGGCGGAATCACGCGCCGTCTCCTGCGCTGCCATATCGGGGCCGGGCAGATCGGCCAGCAAGGCCAGGATGTCGTCAAAAGGGCGTACGCTCATGTCACCCGATTAGCCGCCAGCAGCGCGTCGCGCAAATCCCGGTGCTCCCTCGTGGAGCGGACAACGCTATCTTTTTTTCCAGTCCGGCCTTGCTCGGGCGCAGGGCTATCGCCACCGTTAGGCGGATGTCGAACCGTCAATCCATCGTCACACCATGCGTTTTGGTCTGTGTCATTCACCCGCGCACCGGCCTCTGCCTGGGCTGTTACCGCACGGAGGAAGAGATCGAGCGCTGGCGATCCTATTCCGACGCCCAACGTCGCGGGCTGATGAAGGCTTTGCGCCAACGCGAAAAAAACGCCGGCGGATTTACCGCTTAACAACCGCTGCCGGAATAGAATCACCCCGAGGGCTCAAAAAGAGCCTGTATCCACGGGTGTGGCATGCTGAAAATAGCGATCATGGCGCTGGCGGGCGGGCTATCCGCTGTCGGCGCGGCACGTGCCGTTATTGCATTGGACACCCTGCACCACATGCCCGCCCAGGCTGCGGTGATGCGTACCCTTCGGCCCGAACCCGACGCCACCCTAGCCAGCGCGTCGAATGCCGCATCGATGCTCAAGGCCGCTGATGGTCACTATTGGGCCGAGGCGGCCGTCAATGGCACGCGGGTGCGCTTCCTGGTTGATACCGGTGCCACCGCTGTGGCCTTGACCCTCGTAGACGCCCAACGCCTTGGCCTGCAACCGGCCGATCTCACATACAACGCCAGCGTCATTACCGCCGACGGCAAGGCCCGCGCCGCCATGGTCAAGCTGGCCTCGATCTCGGTCGGCGGCACCACCGTCGACAATGTCGATGCTCTGGTCATCGAAAAAGGCCTGCAGACCTCGCTGCTGGGCATGAGCTATCTGGGCCGACTATCTCGCTTCGAAGCCACGCCCCAAACCTTGATCCTGCAACAATAGCGCCGACCAAGCCTTTGGTGCCGTCGCGCTAGGCGCGCAGCCTGTTTTGGGCCGACAGCACCGCTTCGACCGCCCGATCGAGCACCTCCAGCCCCGCGCCAAGCGCGGCGGCGTCAACGGTCAGCATCCGTCGCCACGTCCGGGCACCAGGCCAGCCGTGGAACAGACCCAGCATATGCCGGGTCATGGCGTTGAGGTTTACCCCCGCCTCCAGCTGTGCCGCCATGTAAGGCCGATAGCGTGCAAGCGCTTGGAACAGATCGGTATCCTCGGTTGCCTCTCCAAAGATGCGCCGATCAACGGCACGAAGCAGCGCCGGCTCATGATAAGCAGAGCGGCCCATCATCACGCCATCGACATGCCGCAGATGCGCTTCCACCTCGTCCAGCGAGCTGATTCCGCCGTTGATCACGATGGTCAGATCGGGCCGTTCGCGCTTGAGACGGTAAACCAGCAGATAATCCAGCGGCGGGATATCGCGATTTTCCTTGGGCGAGAGGCCTTTGAGCCAAGCCTTGCGGGCGTGCACCACGAAGGTTGCGACTCCGGCCGCCGCACAGGCATCCACCAGGTCGAATAGCGCGACGTCGGGCGCCTGGTCATCCACCCCGATGCGACATTTCACCGTGACTGGTACCTTTGTGGCCGCCGCCATGGAGGCCGCGCACTCGGCCACGAGGCTGGGCTCGCGCATCAAACAGGCCCCGAACCGCCCACTCTGTACCCGGTCTGACGGGCAGCCGACATTGAGATTGATCTCGCTGTAGCCCATCTCCCCACCGATCCGCGCCGCAGAGGCCAGCAGGGCGGGATCAGACCCACCCAGTTGCAAGGCCACCGGTTGCTCGGCCGGATCGAAGCCAAGCAGATACGCCACATCGCCATGCGCCACGGCCTGGGCCGTGACCATCTCGGTATAGACCAAGGCGCGCCGGGTCAGGCTGCGGTGAAACGCGCGGCACCGCCGGTCGGTCCAGTCCATCATGGGCGCGATGGAAAATCTGTGCGGTGCATAGCTCACGGCTCGGCTCATAGGCGAAAAACGTCTCCAGGGCGACCTGGCGCTAACTTTGCAATTGCATCAGGCAACCTCTGGCCGCGTTCGCAGTCTATAGCGCCAAGGCGGCTTGCCCTAGCATCCGCAAGGCCCCAGCTTGATAGGGCACCGGCGCTGCGTCGGCAGCTTGAACGGTGGGCATGGACAGCGACTTCGACATAGTCATCGTGGGTGCCGGTGCTGCTGGCCTGGCGGCAGCCAACGCCCTGGCATCGGCACCGCTGCGCACGATCGTGCTGGAAGCGCGTGGGCGCATCGGCGGTCGGGCCCACACCGTGCAGAGCCAAAACCTGGCGGTGGACCTCGGCTGCGGCTGGCTGCACTCGGCCCTGGACAACCCCTTCTCCCGCATAGCCGAACAGCTGGGGTTCGAAATCGACAAGTCTCCGCCGCATTGGACCCGCCAGGCTGGCGCGCAGAACTTCAGCCGCGCCGACCAGGCCGC
>Ga0114970_10000718_pt1 | contig 24806 bp, 21 predicted proteins | sample M_140205_XF_Meta_FD_87030 | JGI IMG/M metagenome (GOLD analysis project Ga0114970, IMG submission 87030) | Freshwater microbial communities from Lake Montjoie, Canada to study carbon cycling - M_140205_XF_MetaG | ecosystem: Environmental > Aquatic > Freshwater > Lake | place: Lake Montjoie...
GGAGGAGAAATCCATAAATTATTTTCTATTTTGAGGAATTTGGAGGAAAGTTCATAAATGCTCTCATTAATTTACTATAGTTTTTATTATTTTATTAGCATATATGCTCTTACTTATTTAAAAGAGTTAAATATTCTTTAAAATGCTCAAAAAGAAGGAGGAGAAATTCATAAGGTATTTGTATAATTTTAAGTTTGTTATCATAAATGCTAACAATTTATTATTTATGAAGTTTCCTCTTTTTATTTAGTAAAAACATGACGGAGGGAGATTCAATAGTATAAAAACTTTTTTTAAAAAGTGGACAAATGTTTTTATTTCAATGTTTTCTCAAAAATGCCAAAGTACTTTTGAAAATCCAAAAATATAATAATACAGATCATTAAAACATTATTACATCACTAAATATTTTATGAGAGCATACTCAATATACATTTATGAAAAAGCGGAATAAAGAGGAGAATATCACAAATATTTTCTAAATTGAGGAATTTGGAGGAGAAATCCATAAATTATTTTCTATTTTGAGGAATTTGGAGGAAAGTTCATAAATGCTCTCATTAATTTACTATAGTTTTTATTATTTTATTAGCATATATGCTCTCACATATTTTAAAGTTTAAAATATTCTTTAAAATACTCAAAAAGAAGGAGGAGAAATTCATAAGGTATTTGTATATTTTTAATTTTATTATCATAAATGCTAACAATTTATTATTTATGAAGTTTCCTCTTTTTATTTAGTAAAAACATGACGGAGAGAAAACCTGGTCGTCCAAAACTATTTTTAAAAAATGGACAAATGTTTTTATTTCAATGTTTTTCAAAAATGCCAAAGTACTTTCAAATTTCCATTTTCATAATAATTTCAAGTTTCATCAGTTTTTCTTTAAGTTGTTTATTTGTTTCTTCTAGATTTTTATTTTTTTCTGTTATTTCCTCTATTATAATTTCTTGTGTTTTTTTCATATCCTGATTAATTCTTTCAGGACAAACATCATTTTCATGTCTTAAACGATTATATTTATGACTGAACGTTTTACTACAATATTGACATTTTTCTGAGTTATTAATATTATTACAAGGTGTAGATCGGTATAAATGTTGAGAATAATTACTTTTAGTTTTAAATTGTTTAGAGCATAAATCGCATTCATATTTTGACATTTATATTATATCATTTTAAATTATCTTTAAATGATAATTTTTAGGCAATTTAATGTCTCCTCAAAATCTAAATACTTTTATATAACTTCATTAAACCCATATTTTCTTTAAAAGTTTTTACTTTATTACGATTACCATAAATGATATCATCGTCCTTCATTTGAGGATCAAATACACGAGCAATATTTAAGAAAAACTGGAAATCTTGTTCACGTCCTTTAACTAGATTACCCCAACCATTATTAGTAAATATTTTACAATCTACACCATTTTTACGTAAATGAAAAAACATAATTTGTAATGCATCAAATCTTTCTTTAGTACCAGCCAAATATTGTGCAATATCAACAGGAGAAAAATCGTTAGTAAAATTATAAGTTTTATTAGTATTTTCAGGTAAAAAAATTCCATTACAAACAGAAATTGTTTTATCCCAATCAAATAATACAGATCGTGATTTAATAGAATGTTTATTAGACCATTTAATAATTTGTTTCATTTCTTTTATAGAAATACCTTGCCCAGTACTATTAAGACATTCATCGCAAACATTAAATGATTTTTCAATAGTCATCCCTTTCACTAATTCTTGAGCATATTTATTATTTTTATATTTTTTCAAAAACATCATTGGGTAATAAAAATCTGGTTTACCACGCAAAATTTGATTATAAGGTTTATCAGGAACAAGGATAGATTTTATTAAAGGAAATGATTGTCTAAATGGATTAATGTTACCATAATAATCATCATCAAAAAAAACAAATGAATCTTTAGTTGAGAGAACATTTTTACGTATTTTTCTAGTTTTATTTTGTGATGGTTTTGCACGAGTTTTATGTTTTGATTTTTTTACCATATATTATAAAACAATATAAATATAATTTAATATCATTAGTATATAATGATTTTTAATAAATTTGATGATTTTGCAAAATTAAATATAGATACTATAAAAACTGGATTATGTTGTTTAATATTAACACCTTTATTATTTATAGATAATATTTATGGACCATTATTAGTAGGTAGTACGATTAGTTTTGTTCAATTATTTAAACAATATGAATTAGAATATATTAAACAGAAACAAGAAGAAGAAGCAGAGGAATCTAGTGATGAGGAAGAGGAAGAGGAAGAGGAAGAGGAAGAAGAGGAAGAGGAAGAGGAAGAGGAAGAGGAAGATATCAATAAGGATGAAGAGGATAAATTCACAGATTTACCAGTGTTAATTGATATAAATTGCTATTTAACTATTTTAACAGATACTGAAACTAAAAAACAATATATTGCTAATAACTATATATTAAGACGTGCAAAAAAACAATCTAAAACAACTCCATTAGGATCTATAAATTTAATTGAATTAATATTATTAGAACTAGAAATTTCTGAAAATGATTTACAAGAATTAAAACAAGATAATGAAATCTACGAGTATGCCACATTTGATAAAAAATTATATGAATTAGCTAATGTCAATTTGGAATGTGCTTGGAGACGTTATAAACATATATTAAGTGAAAATGAATATAAAGATAACACATATACTATATTATAATGTCTAGTGCAAGAACATCAACATCAGCGGTCGATCGTCAGTTGGGTCGTGTTAAGTGGTTTAATAATAAAGCTGGTTATGGATTTATTACAGCAACAAGAGATGGAACAGAAACTGATATTTTTGTTCATCATAGTGATGTAATGGTTGTCAACGAGCAATATAAGTATTTAGTTCAGGGTGAGTATGTTGAATTTGTTATTATTTTTACAGAGGAAGGACCTCATAAGTTTAAAGCTTCTACTGTATCTGGTATTAATGGAGGTAAGTTGATGTGTGAAACTCGCAATGAATTTAGACAAATGAAGACAGATCAACCTATTTCTTCCTCTAGAGCAACACCTAGAGAAGCATCTACTCCTAGAGAAGCATCTAGTATACCAACAGAATCAACCCAACCATGGAAGTTTACACAAAAGACTCCAAGAGCAGAAAGTGGTAGAGGTCAAGGAAGAGGATCTCAAGGAAGAGGACCAAGTGGTAGATCTGCAGGGAGAGGAGGTCGTGGATCTCAATAAATAGTCCATTTAATTTGTGTAGATAAGTGTAGTAATTAATTTAATAATATTTATAGATAATATTATTAAAATACTTTTTCTTCGGAAAAATAGATGTAAGAAAATATAATGTATGTATATGAGTAAAGATATATCAACCGCAAATAAAAGTTTAAGTATATGTGATGATTTAAATATAGAAAAAAATAGAAACATTATATTTGTATATTGTCCACCAAAAGTTGGATCAACATCTTTAGTCTCATCAATCCGTTTATACGCTGCAAATAAATTTACAGTAATACATGTACATAATGAAATGATGATAAGTATTTTATGTGGTATAAAAAATATAACAATAAATGAAATAATACAATATAATAAATCATTAGGAAAAAATGTATATGTAATAGATATTTATAGAAGTCCAATAGAGCAAAAAATGTCATTATATTTTGAAGAAATTGCAACAATACATTTTAATACAACAGAAGAGCATATAAATAAAATGAATGCACAATGTTTAATAACCAGATTCAATAATATTTTTCCACATATTGAAACAGGAGATCATTTTAAAAATATGTATAATATTGGGTATGATTATGTAGCAGAACCATTTGATTTTAATAAAAAATATATTTTAAAAGATGTTAATGGAATAAAATATATAAAATTGCGATTAAAAGATTCTTCTACAGATTGGTCAAGAATACTAAAAGAATTATTAAATATTGATATTGTTATAGTAAAAGATTATGAAACAGATCAAAAAATAATTAAAGAGGCATTTTCTATTTTTAAAAGTGATTATTTGATTCCAAGTAATTTTTTTGAAATCATAAAGAATACTGATACTTTAAAATATTATTATTCAGAAGAAGAGAGAACTGAATATATGAGCAATTGGTTTAATAAACAAACCTCAATTCATCAATCTTATAATGATCAAGAGTATGCTTTATATCGGACAATAAGTAATGAAAATATTGGATACAATGTATTGCAATCGAATCATTATATGGATACTGGGTGTACTTGTAGAGCATGCACATATAAAAGAAAATGTATTATTCATAAATTAAATAAAGGAGAGCAAAATACAGAAAAAATAATTCACGAAGTAGTAAAAGCAGAATATTTACAAAATGTGAAAATACCAAATTTTAATAGAAAGATACAAAAGATAAATCGTGTATTAGTACAATTAAAAAATCAAGTCCCAAAACGCAAAATTTCAAAAAACTTAATGAACAATTTTTAAAAGTTATTAAAAAAATTGAAACTTATTTCATTTTTACTATTTAAAGCATTATAACAAAATGACATCCTTTATTAACACAAACGACAATTCAATGATCTATCTTGATACACAAGAAAGACAATTAGATAAAAAGCAAGATTTTGCTTTATCGGGTAGAAAATTATATAAAAATTCAGAAGATACAAATCCGTGTGATTGGATAAGTGTATTTGATGGTCACGGATATGACGTTCTTATAAATATGATAAGAAGCATTAATAAATTTCAAGATATTATTGCTGAAGATGAACCAATGGATACATTAGTGACTCATTTGAAAAAAATTCCAATACATATTCCATTATATAAATTATCAGGTTCTACTGGAATTATTGTAAAAATTTTCAAAGATGAGATTCGCTGTTGGACTGTGGGTGATTCTCAAGTAGCAATATTTGTAAATGGACAACAAGTTTATATTAGTTGTCCTCACAATATGAAAAATCCATTAGAGCAAGAAAGATTAGCGGAAAGAATTAAAATAGGTATAGTAAGCGTTGATAAACATCCACATTTATTACCTCAAAGTATTACAAAAACAACAATGATCACTAAATCGTGTGAGTATATAAACCATAGTTATAGAGTAAGACTTGCAATGTCGCAAGCATTAGGTGATGATTGGGTCACCGGTATTGCTCCAGAGAAATTTGTATATAAATTTAATCCAGAAGATGATGTGCGAGTAGTTGCAGGATCAGATGGTTTTTGGGAACATCATTTATTCGATGGTCCTGATGCAGCAGAAGATTTGGCAGATATTACAACATTATCAGCAACCCAGTTAATTGAAAAAATGGAAGCTAGATGGAAACAAGAATGGACTTACTTTTGGAATCCACATAATACAACTCAATCTATGGTAGTAAATTATGAAGGTCAGTATGATGATATTTGTTTAGCTATTTGGTCAAACCGAATGCCTGTAGATCCGAATGCACCAGTAGCAGTAGAAGTAGCAGTAGAAGTAGCAGTAGAAGTAGCAATTAAAGAAGAAATTAAAGAGGAAGTAAAAAGTGATTTAGATGCGGATCAACAATCAGCGTTAGATTTATGGCAAAAACTAAATCCAGTAAAAGTAGAATCTTTATGGACTGGAGATGGAAAAGATCCAGAATTTGACGCATTAGCAAATAAAATATTTGAAGATTTTGCAAATAAAGAAGAAATCAAAGAAGAAGTCAAAGAAGAAGTCAAAGAAGAAACCAAAGAAGAAACCAAAGAAGAAGAAGAATTCGATGATATGCCAGAATTAATTACGAGTCCAGAAGATTTACAATATATTATAAGTGATCTGGAACAAAAGTTGGCAAATGATCCATCGATGGTGAATGATTGTGATTTTGCATATGTAGCTGCTGCATTCATATGGCTAGAAAAAATACATGATTTAAAACAATATATAAAAGATTATATAATGTTGTTATCATTAGACGATAAAAGAGACCGACTAGTATATTTATTAGATGGAAATAAATATTATAATTTAATTGATGAATTAAATGAATATGAACAAAATGTATTAACAGAATATTTTAAAGAATTTGCAACGCAATTTGATATGGAACTTCTTGAATCTGATATAGATTTAAGTGTGGGACAGAATCAAGAACAGGACCCTTAAATAGGGGTCTTAAGTTGGGGCAATGGACTTATCACAACCCCCTCTAAAATAGAATATAGATAGTCGTAGTTAGGTGTTTGTTCAAATTTTAATTGTTTGCAGTAATTTAAATAATCTTTAATAATTTGGGGGACCAATTGGAACCCCAATTTTTTCTCTTGTTCTGGACTATCCGTAGAACAAATATTCATTTTAAATGCAATTATTTCAGACATATGTTTCATTTGAATTTCGTCATCTCGATAAAATAAATTTATCATAATATATCCAACAGATTCTAGATCATCTCGTCTACTAGGTTCAATACCATTATGCATATTAATACTGACAAAATTAGGAGTTCCAATTAATTGTTTATTTAAAATCTTTGGAATATGATTGCCATTAGGTAATACATATTGTTTACAAAATCCAAAATCTACTAGATACATATTTTTTTTATTTTTATCCTCTGTTTTTAGTTCTTTATCTTTCTCTTTTTTATCTTTATTTTCTTTATATACATCAGGCAAATCAAATAAAAAATTATCTGGTTTCACATCACGATGAATAAATCCTTTTTCGTGAATATGTTGCAAACGTTTTATCATTTCTTTACCATAATAAAGAACCAAATGTATAGGTAATTTACTCGTAACCGGATAAGTGCGTTTAAATTGTCCAAGAGTATCCCCTAATAAAGGCATTACCATAAAATAATAATCTTGAATTAGACCAAACCATTTTACTTGCACGAAACCTGGATGTTTAACACCTGAAGTCAATGCTTGATAAATTTGCGTTTCATATTTGAGCGATTTTATTTCTCCATTTACTTTTTCTACTTTAATAGCAACTAATTCTCTTCTGCGAATATTTTCGCCTTTAAATACTTTCCCAAATGCACCTTTTCCAATTTCTTCTAATATTTTATATTTATTAGCAACGATCATTGATAATAAATGATGAGTTTATTTTATATACTTATATTATGTATACTAAAAAACATAAATATACTAAAAATAAAACAATAAAAAATAACAAAATAAATAAAAATCAAAATATGATAACTGCAACAATAAATATAGATGCAATACGTAAAAATATTAAATATATTAAACAACAATCAAAAACAGATATGATTCCAGTATTAAAAGCAAATGCATATGGACATGGTATGGTAGAAATTGCAAAAATATTACGAAAGGAAAATATAGAATTAATAGGAGTAGCTACTTTAGAAGAAGCATTAATATTAAGAAGAGGTGGTGATAAAGGTAAAATATTATATTGGGTATATGATTTATACAATCCAAACTTTAAATTATATCCAGATTTAGATATTAGTATTATAGATGAAAATCATATTGAAATATTATCTAAAATGGTTCCAAAAAATAAAAAATGTAATATACATTTATTTGTGGATACTGGAATAAATAGAGCAGGAATTCCATATGAATATGCATTATCTGCTGCTAAAAAAATAAATGATAATCCAAAATTAAATTTAGTTGGAATGATGTCACATTTAATTGAATCTGAATTTAAAAATGATAAATTAGTTAATGAACAATTAAGAAAATTTCGTTTATTAAGAAATCAACTTGCAGATATAAATATTATTCCAAAATATGTTCATATTGCAAATTCTGGCGGAGTTATAAATTATGATGTATCTGATTTTACACATTGTCGACCGGGAAAATTATTACATGGTTTAAATCCTAATAAAACAATAAATAACAATCTTAATTTAACAATGACATTATCTACAAATATAATTCAATTAAAAAATATAAATAAAGGAGATGGTATAGGATATGATTATACATATTTTGCTCCAAAAAATATGAGAATTGCAGTAGCTCCAATAGGTTTTGCTGATTTTTTACCTAGATTATCTTCAGGGAAATTATATGTTTACATAAATGGTACAAAAAGAAAAGTTTTAGGACTTGAAAGTATGGACCAAATAGTAATTGCATCAAAAAAAACTGATAAATTACATGATAAAGTTATTATTTTTGGAGATGGTAAAAATTGTCCACAAAATATAAATAATATTGCAAAAGAAGCATCCACTATTAGTACTGAATTATTAACACATATTGGTTATAGAGTAAATCGCGAATATATCTAGGAGGAACCAACGACGCAGATGGTTTAAAACAAATGACTATCTAACATATTTTCTTTATTTTTTAAATTGCATCCACCTGCATATGCGCCATATTTTTTAAGCGCAGAAATATCTGTAACTTTCCAGCAAAAAGATAAATTTACATTTTTCACATTTGCTAAAACAGAGACATCAGTTATAGCATAACAATAACTCAAATTGACTGATTCTGCATCAGTTAGTCCTGAGATATCTTTAATAAATCTGCAATATTGTAAATTAATATGTTTAACATTTGTCAGTCCACCTATACTTGTCAATTGAGCACAATCAGTTAAATTCAACGTATTTACGCCACTAATCGCTGCCAAATTAGTAATATTTTTGCATCCACTTAAATCTAGAGTATGTACACCTTTCAAAACTAAAACATCTTTTACCCGATAACATTGTATTAAATTTATAGCTAATTGTTTTGATGGATCTCTCATTTGGGCTACTATTTTTGCTCGATATTCTCCGCTTAAATAATACCATTTAGATTGTTTTTTAGTTAAGTTCCAGTAATAATAATCTTTGAAACAAAATCCAAATAATTCTGACGATGATTCTAATAAATTATTGGCATCATCTCCACATCCTAAAAACCCAAAAATATATCTAATCACATCTTCAGGAACTGAATAAATCGTCGTCATTATATTTGTTTAAATTATAGTATAAGTAATTCATAAATTTTATTTTCAATTTTTATTATAATGATGAATAAAAGGCAATATTAGAAATAAAGACATTATAAATAATATAAAAAGGTAATAACATAATTCTTTTATTTTAACAATTTTTAATTTCTCATTTTCCTGAAGAATGATTGCATATTTTTGGTCAATTAATTGATGAATATTTTTAATACGCTCATCCATAATATTATATCCGTGAGTCAAATTTTTAGCTTCTCCGCCTTGCTGCCGTCTTTCTACAATAGCTTGAAACATTCCGTGCAGTTCATCTCGTATATGAGGACATATAAATTGTAATATATGCCAATCATATTTTTCTAATTTTGGAATACAGTCTGAATCTCTTAATACTACGTGCCCTATATAACGAGCATCAGTATGAAATTCTTTAAATAAATCGTCTAAAGTTAATGATCTTGTTGGTCTTTGCATTTTAGTTAATATAGTTACAAAATTGATTAGAAAAAGCATTTCAATTTTTATTTAATGTAAAAAAAATAACGAAAATAAAATAACGAAAATAAAATAAAATAGAGATGATGATCTACACATATAACGATTGATTTGTCACCACATATTTAAGTAACATTACTGGTATTTCTTTTAATTTACTTAAGAATTCCAAATTAGTTTGCGCAGCTTGCTCTAATTCTGTAGCAATATTTGTAATTTTTAATAGAGCTTTTACAAATTCTCCTAAAAAGATATCCTTCTCTCTTTCTAATTTTTGTAAAAATAGTTTACAAGAACCTTCATCATTACACTGTTCTGCCCATTCACCAATGTAATTTAATAAATCATAATGAAAAGTATAATCTGATCCTGTATTGAAATCAACTTCTTTTTCAAAATAAAAATCATAATTATCGCGCATTTTTTCAACCAATCTTTGCACAACTGGATCTTCAGAATAATTCCGCTTATGGTCGGGGGCAAGGGGGTCATAACCCCCAGAAACAGAATAATTCCGCTTATGGTCGGGGGTAAGGGGGTCATAACCCCCAGATTCAGAATAATTCCGCTTATGGTCGGGGGCAAGGGGGTCACGACCCCCAGATTCAGAATAATTCCGCTTATGGTCGGGGGCAAGGGGGTCACGACCCCCAGAAACAGATACATTTGTAAAACAACTCAAAACTATTATTATTTGTTTAGAAGAGAGAAGAGAGAGATTTGGTATAAAGTTTGCAAATACTAGGCAATGCACTTCTCTCACATTTACGGCGACCCTTCCTTTTTCCAAAAGCGCAAACTTTTGTGGGAGGTCTTTACCATCGACACTGGATTTTTCTGTTTCTTCCTTAACCACAATGAATTGTTGGGAACAAAGAAAATCTAAAACCATATCTATATTGCTCTGGATATAATTGGCAGTATGATCAGCACATTTGTTTAATTGATAAAAATCATCTTGTTTCTCTCTCCATTTTTTCACAACATTTTTTTCAGTATCAATAAATCGATATTCATCCAAAAATGCACTGATTTTCTTATCCAATTCTTTTTTCTTTTTATTAACTGCTCCAACAACATCTTCCAAACATCTTGAATAATCTTCAATTACATGTAATGGTGTTTTTAACAAAGAAATAGATTCATCTAATTTAGTGAGGTCCTGTGCAACTAAATTGATTTGTTCAATATATTGTTTAATCTCTCCATTCAAATCTAATTGGATCATACTTTGATTCACAAATTGGGTAAAGTCTTGCTGATCTAGGTTGATCAAATTTAATAAAAGATTATAAGATATTTTGAATTTGGAAACTAATTTTTGTGGTGTTCCTTTCATCATTTGTTTATATCCAATACTCTCCACATTTCTAAATAAATTATTGAGATGAATAACGCGCCCAACAGTATCAAACCCTAGACGTCCTGCTCTACCAGCAGCTTGAGTATATTCATGAGCGTGAAGCATTCTCAGACTATGTCCATCGTGTTTAGAAACATCTGTAAAGATTGCAGTTTTTACGGGCAAATTGAGACCAATAGCTACACTCTCAGTGCAAAATAATAGTTTAATAGACCCTTTTGCAAAGAGAATCTCTACAATTTCTTTTAAAATTGGGATCATACCTGAATGATGTATTGCCACACCTTTTCTTAACAAAGAAACCAAATGAATATACTCTGGTAAATTCAAATACTCCAAGTAGTTCGGCATTTTACGCATAATCTGAGCACATTCACGGTCAATCGTATATGGAATTTTAGAATCAAATTCTAATAAATTAGTCGTCATTTCTTTCGCGCAAACTTCTAGTTGTTTTCGCGAAAATACGTAGCATAATGCTGGTAGCATTTCATTTTCTACTAAATGTTGTGCGACTTCATTTAGAACATGTTGGCGTTTAATTCGCACATTATTTGTTTCAAATAATTTCAACATTTTGGTCATCTTATGGTAATGGGGTTCCATAAATTCTCCTTTCGCGCTTTGAATGACAAATGGTTTGCCAATAATGCTGCGAATTTCTTCTTGCATAGATTTATCTTTGACCGCTTTAAAAATGCCTGTAGGTGCAGTAATAAAAGAGTAATGAATAAGTGGAACTATTCTCTCTTTTTTGGTTGTTAAAAATACTTTTTTAGGGGGATACATCCCCCTTGCCCCCTCATTATTATCTTTAGATGCTCCAACATCTTCAATCCATTTAGCAAAACGTTCAGGATTATCTAAAGTAGCAGAAAGACCAATAATTTGTACAGATGGGGGTAACATCATAATAGTTTGTTCCCAAACTTTACCACGATCAGGATCATTAATCATATGAATCTCGTCAAAAATTACAACCCCTAGTCCATCCATTGCTTTAGCAGAATTACAAAGGATTTCCGTAGTCATAATAACCACATCAGCCTCAGTATTGCATGAGATATCTCCTGTTTTAATACCAATACTAATATGAGGATATTTCTCTTTAAAGTCCGCAAATTTCTGGTTAGATAGACTTTTAATAGGTGAACAATAAATAACTTTTTTGCCAATAGAATGAAAATAATGTATAGCAAATTCAGCCGCAGCACTTTTACCAGATCCTGTAGGACAGCATACTAATGTATGATGACCTAATATAGTAGATTCAATTGCCCATTTTTGAAAGGAGTGTAGGGGATATTTAAAAATAGAATAATATTCTTTATATTTCTCTTCATTTTCAGCAGGATAATTTTGTTCACAAATTTTGACCATCTCAATACATAATATACTAGCAACTGTTTATATTATTTATTTTATGTATATAATATAGTAATATGCCCAAATCCAAACCAATTAAACGTGATTCATCATATAGAGATGATCCTTATATACCTCCATCAAGTAGATCTAGTCGTTTACAAAATCGTATAATAAAAAAAGGAACTAATTATTGGGAATATTTAAATAGTAAATCACCAAAAATGTCATTTATAAATTTAGAAAGTCAAAAAAAACATTCAACCCATCCAGAATCTAGTAATTATATTGATGGTTGCGATTATCAATATTTACCAGAAGAATATAAACAATTATTAACAAGTGAAGAAATAAAAAGTTTAGCAGGTAAAATGTGCAGTCCTGATGGAAAAATAACTATTTTTCCAAATTTTCCTAAGGCAACTGATGGTAAATATCCAATGAGTAGTGACCCTTTTCAAGATTATGCTACAAAAGGTAATTGTAGAAAATTCATATGGACTATAACAGGAAATGTTATGAAATATTTTCCAGCAGATGAATATAAAGAAGGTCAATATAAATCATGTATTTATAACAAATTAGAACAAATACTAGGAGAACAATCTAAACATTTTACATTTGAGTATGATCGCGTAATGCATTCTTGTTTAAATCCTGAATTTTGGTATGTAGACAGTGCCGGAGAAATATGTATTAATTATGAAGGTAATATAGTATATATCAATAATTTAAGTGGGCATTATAAACCATCAAAAAAATCTTTATTAAAAGTATTAATATTTTTAAAATATGTAATGGGTTATACTGAGTTAGATGAAAATTTTTTATATGACTTAGCCGGTATGTGGGAACATTTTCTAGATATAGAAACTCAACCAGTATTATCATTAATAAATCAAGAAGAATTATCAAAAGATAATAGTGGATTAGGAACAACAATTACATCAAAAAAGAAAAGACAAACTAGAAAACAACAACAAAAAGAAAAAAGAGAGAACAAAAGAAGTCAAAGAAGAAGTCAAAGAAGAAGTCAAAGAAGAAGTCAAAGAAGAAGTCAAAAAATACGTGTTTAATTATTCATTTATATTGTCTTCGGGTCATTCTTTCTATTTGTCTTTGTTGAGTGTTTAATTTTCTTCTAAGTTTTTGATGTATTTTTGTTTTCATATTTTGTTTTAATGTTTTTCTTTTTTGAAGTTTATTTTTATTTGAGAACCCTTTTGCACTTGGTGGATATAAAAGTGGGTTTGTCCGTGTTTCTGTCCAATGTGGTGTCCGGGTATTTTTCTGTATTGGCATTACCATTTTTATAATTTGGTCAGTTTGTTTTGGGGTCAGACCTGTTGATAATGCATCAACTAATTCTTTACTTGGTATTTTTTTTGTTTTTTTTGTTTTTATGGTTTTTATGGTTTTTATGGTTGTTATGGGAGTTTCTTTTAATGCATAATGAACTGTTTCATCATCATCACTATCACCAAAAAATGCTGCAAATGCATTTGTTTTAGCAGCAGCAGAGGAATGTGCTAAGGATGCACTAGATGGTTGACATGATGAAGAAGATGAAGAAGACCTATTATTCATCCGCGCTGATAACGCACGTTTTTGTTCACATGTTGGTCTTCTACAAAGATCGGCAATTGGTTGTATAACATGTGCACCATTACATGAAACTCTGCATGCATTTAAAGATAACATTGTGCTATATATATTTGAATGAGAACACATTTTTTCAGTTAACTTTTGCCAATACATATCATAAATGTATTGTTGAATTATATTAAAAGGAAGAGTATTAGAAATTCGTGTTAAAAATGTTTCAGTAGTAGTTATTAATAAATAAAAATACTCAAATACTACTTTGTTATGTATTGCAAATATACATAATGAAATAATATGATATGTGCATAAAATTGATATTTTCTGTATAACATTACGATGGTTACGAAATAATATTATTCGATTTACTGTGTTAACTACTAATCTTACTTGTATATTTATATATGAAAGAATGATTGTTTGAATGTTGGCTTTAGCTAATTCATTTAATTCAATTCCTTCTTTACTAGCAGTATTATAACACCATTCAAATATTTTATTTATAAATTTTAAATTAAAATGTAAATTTGATTCTCCTGTAATATTAATAGTAACATATGCACCAGAATATGCATCAAACTGACCTTTTTTTTCTAGTTTGTTACCTTCTTCATCAGTATATTCAGAATATGATATAGTATCGCCATATAAGTGTAATTCATTAAATTCTCTTTGATATGTATCTCGCATTTTACGAACAAAATCTGTAATATATTGTTGTTGTGCAGTATAATCAGTTTTACCTATGGTTACAGTGCTTATTCTATGAATAATTGCATCATTCATACTTAACGTGCTTTCAGCTAATAATAATATATCTTTTATATATTCAAATTGGAAATTTGTTTTAGCAATTACTTCATTAGCGTTTCTTCTATATTTTTGTTCAATATTTTTAATATATGCGTCTTCAAATTGCGAAAATGGATTTTCAGTTATTGTATTCTTTAAAATGGAGTGTTTTTTAGTTCTAGGTAATGCGTCACTTGTAATATTAACAATACCCGGAGGTAGATTTGAAATAAATTTAATAAGGGTATTACGCAGTCCACACGTATTTTCAGGAGTAATATTATTAAATACACATCCATGACCATAAAACGCCAGTGTAATATATAATGGTATAGCAAGTTCCGTGTTTACATATCCTAATAATTGGTCAATCATATTTAAAATAGAATAATATGCTCTAATTATACTATTTGGATTAGTTGAATCATTTTGACTTTCCATTATTTGTTCAACATCTCTAGCTTCTTGTGAATTTGTTGGAGTAGCAGTATCCGGATGATATGGGGGAGTGACATCATTAAATTGTGATAGTATTACAATTGTAAGAATGATTTGTCTTGTCATATTATCAATTGTTTTATCTACAGAATCGCGCAGATTTATTTGAAATAATTCTTCCTCCTCATCACTGCCGTCACTCACATATTCCTCTTCCTCTTCCTCTTCATTCATTACTTATATAATGCAATATTATTTAATTTTGCATTATTGTTTTCTTTTTCTTGTTCCACTTCGGATTCTTTTTAGTTTTTTTCTTGAGTTTTTTCTTGAGTTTTTTCTTGAGTTTTTTCTTAATTCATTCAATCTTTTTTCTCTTTTTCGTTTTCTACTTTTATTTTGATATCTATTCTTCCTTTTACTGGGTGGTAATATAATTCCTCTAGATCTTTTTAAAGGCATATCATCCTCATCCTCACTAACTTGCGCATCCTCATCCTCATCCTCATCATCCTCATCCTCCTCCTCCTCCTCCTCATCAGGTTTCCTTATGCGTTTTCGATGAGAATCTTGGGCTTTAGCTGCTGTGTCAAGATATATTTTTCTAGTTCCTGGTTTATATTTAATTCCTGTATAAGATCTACATGCAAAAGATATAATATTAATACGAATAACAGGATTAGCACATATAATTTCATTTAAATCATCCCAAAATGATTTGTATATAAATTTCATTTCTTTAAAATTAACAATTGCATTGTGAAACTTATTAAAAAATGATTGATATCTAAAAAATAAACCTTTTATATTATACAATAGTTGGCCTGTTGCGCGAATAATAGTAAATAAATGATATATACATAACATAGATATCTGTGTAATTATATGAGTTCTCTCATCTATTAATAAAATATTGTCAGATGATAATAAATAACTATTTTCTTGCTGAAATTTCACATATTCATGTAATAATGTTACATTTTCAGTAGTCATAGATAGCTTTCCAATAGTTATAAAATCTTTAAAATTATGGTGAGATAAATTCATAACTGTTGTTGTAGCAGGAATTATAAGTAATGCACCATATAATCCAGAATATTCATGGTGGTCATTTCCTGCTGTATATTCTTTATCAGTATTTTTACTATATTTAAATACATCATTCATATTAATTCGTTTAACAATAGCTGAACCACACATAGCATTATCTTCTCTACAATTTTTTATTATTTGTGCATATTGGGTATTATGAATAGTATTTTGCGATTGTTTAGCAACCTCACGATATTTCGCGCAAAACTCAAATACGGGTTTACAAAATTCTTCATCAACATTTCTTAATATTTGATCAATAACAACTTGTACAGAATCACTATTATTAAATAATGATGCACGAGTGTCAAATATATGTTTAATTGCTTGATGTCTACTATATCTACTTTGCGGATTACTCATACATATGTCAGAAGTCATATTAAGACCAGGATTAACTGCAGAATATAATCGAATTAATTCTCCGTGTCCGTGTGTCCTACTGTTAACATATTCACACGGTAATTCACTTTTTGGAATACCTCTTGTTGAACCATGAGAAAAATTAAAAAATACGAATTCTTCCATTATATATATATTGCAATCTTATTTTCTTTTTCATTTTAGCTTCATTATTAAAAATGAATAATTTAAACTGACCCTTACTATAAAGTGCTAATTTCTCTCCTAAAACAATCTTACCAAATATTTTCAATTCGTGAATATAAATAATATACTGGAACAATCCATTATTGTATTCTACTATATCAAAAACATATCCATTCCATACTTTCTCTAAAATAGTTGGATCACTAGTACATAAATGTAACAAATTGCATTCATTCTGCACTTTTTTAATAGATTTAGTTGTTGTATTAATGTAAGATATTTTCTCAATACTAGTCCAATATTGATAAAATTCTTGTGCCTTTTCGGATAAGACAAAATCAAAATTTAATTGAAACTGGATAATATTAAGAAGATCAACTAGACGACGAATTGGTGATGTAATATGGACATAAGATTCTAGATTTAAAAAAGAATGACTTAATGATTCCGTTTCTAATTTATTTTTTACATTAATATATTTACCTGCTGAATTAGATGACCAAATGTGAGCAAAATTGGCGATTTCTGTGGGTAAATTATTAGTAACAGTATCAACTAATTCAGTAGTAGCAGTTGAGCTAATACATCTAAAAATCCCTTCCCCATTTACTAGTAATTTTTGAGCGCACAGATGATTCATTAAAACCATTAAATATTCCACTACATCGTGACTATCAATCACCTTATTAATATATTTACTTGCCGGGTTTTTATTTAAAGAGGCGACCACTTCTTTAAGTTGTTTGTAATATGTATTAACTAACAAAGTTGGTTCATCATAAACATAATTCTTTTTGACTTGGATAATAGAATTGGAATACTTTATCTCTCTTATAACCATAGATGATTTGTCAAAATCAAAATAAATATTGAGATCCATAGTAAGTGCAAATCGTTTTTCGCCTTGTTGTAAAGAACAGAGGCAATCGGACAAGACTGTTGGTAACATAGGTCGTTTTCTGTCAGGTAAATAAATAGTAGAAATGCGATTAGACATACTAGGCCATAAATTTAAATAATCTAACCAAATAGTAACATTGGAAATATAAATAGAGAGAACAAAATCACCTGCCGAGGTCATTTCTTTAATAGAAAAGGCATCATCAAAATCTACGGATCCTTGAGGATCAATAGAAAATATTTCGACATCTGTTCTCTCTTCTAATTGATATAATTCTTTTATTTTATCAATATTTGATGTATTTGTTTTAATAGATGCCAATGTATCTTTAGTCAGTTTTTGAATAGATGAATTTAAACTTTTGCAATAGAGTTGATATTCATAAAAATTATCTAATATATCAACTGGACCAATATTCTGCACAATTTGTCCAATAGGCTTACTATTAGACCCAGACGATCCATTCTTTCTCCATTGCATAAATTTAAATGTAATATAATGATTTTTATATATTTTAGAAAATCCAATATGTTTACGCTCATATGGAATTAAAAATGTCGGTAAATGTATATCATCTGGTATACATTTATAATAATATTTTTGTTTATCATTTAATCCATAAGTCTTGTCATTTTCCAAAACTAAAACACCAGAAATATATTCATAATTACGAACATTAGAATGTAATAATTCTACTTTTTCTTTGTCAGTAGAAAGAGAGAACAAATCATTTGTAAATAAATGATGTGTTAAAGGATTAAAATCGGCAGGCAATTCTACTTTATCCATATTTGTAGAATCATATACAGAAAAAGATTCATAATTTCGGTCATCAATATGCAGTCGATACATTATATAATATAGCACAAACTATTTAAGTGTTTATTTCTTTTTAAATTTAGTATCCTTTTTATCAATATCTTCAATAGAAATATTTAAAGTCGGTGCCAGTGCAGGTTTCATTGAAATAACCACATTTTCATTTAAATTTTCAGTTTGTACTTTTATTTTTTTAGTAGCATCTTTTACTTGTTCTTTAATTTGCTCTTTTACTTGTTCTTTAAGTTGATCCTTTACTGATTCTATTTTTTCTATTTTTTTATCTACTTCATCGTAAGTCTTTTTAAATATATTATTAACAAATGCACCTACTGGGGAGTTAGGTTGTAAAGGTTTTATATTAAAACTAGTAGCAGAAATATTTAGTTTATTTAAACTAGTTTGACTTTCAATATCAATATCAGTATTACTATTTGTTATTTTTAATCGAATTGGAGTTAAATTATCTGCCATCTCACTAGTACTGACATTTGAATTTTCAATAAGTTTGCAATAAGTGCTATAATTATTATCTAAAAATGTTTTTCCATCCATACCTCTATTTGCACGATCTAATGCAAGAGCTTTAAAAATATCTGTAGATAAAATATAAAAATCTTTACTCATCATCAGTTCACTTTCCATATATTTTTGAATATTTAAATACAACTCAATAGATGTAATAATACCACAAACTAATGATACTACGCATGTAATCTCAGAAACAAATTTTTGTGGAACATATGCAGATAATCCTATTGAAATAACAGAATTTAATGCGGATAAAATAATTGTTGGGATACGGAAATATTTTAAATAAGACCGGTAATACAAGTATGCTTTTTTATGATGTTCGCTAAGTAATAATGAATTTTTACGAATATTATCTAAAACTGATTCCATATCATTAGACCAGGAATCTTCAATATCCATTACTTTACATTACAACTATATTTTTTAATTTACAAATACAATTTAATTAGGCAGTTGAGATATAGGAGTACTATCTGGATCATTTGTTTCTTTTTCTTCTTCCTTTTGTTCTTCATTTTGTTCTTCCTTTTGTTCTTCCTTTTGTTCTTCCTTTTTTCCAACAGTTTCTTCTCTTGGTTCTGATGCATTCATTCTTTTATTTAACGCAGTAATATCATGTTTTTTCACACTATCTCTCTTTACATTTTGCAATTGTAATGCATACATAAAAATATGTGGACTTATTGCTGCATTATTCATATATGTTCTATATCGAAAACACGATATACTTGTATGTTTAGAAAATTTAATACTATACCACCAATAAGCAGGAATTTGTATAGTTTGTCCTTTTACTAAAGTAACATCTAAACATTTAATTTTATCAAAATCCGCAATATATTGCGCTTGTATTTTCCATGGATTCATAGGTGATCGAAATTCAAAATTTTCATAATCATATACTAAATTTAAATATTTTGTTGAACATGGTGGCGATAGTTTTAACTGAATTGATCCTTGTGTTACTACAAAATAATTGCGATAGTTTAATTCATACCGGAATGGACTGACTAATCCGTCGGATCCCATCATAACATCATAATTGCAATTTGATACCATATATGGTCTAAGAAATTCATCATTATATTGAAAACTTTTAATTACTCCAGTTTCTTGTAAAAAATCTTGGTTATTTTCACTAAAAAATGATCCAGTCTTATCATCTGTAAATAATTTTGCAGCAGCGTGAAGAGGAACAGGCATATAAATTTCAGAATCAAAATTGCGATCATTTATATTCCGAATTTTGACATCAAATGCTTTGTAATTAGATAAAATATAATCTTGATTTGTAGTATTAACCACTTTTTCATTTTCAAAATCAAATATAACTGGTTGTCGAATATCGCAAATTTCTTCTAATTTATCTTTAGATGCTTGATCTAGTTCATATATTTCTAAATCACTACTTGTTTTAATATGAAACTGAACATGAAGATAAATAAATAGCACTAAACAAAAAATAAAAATGGTAAAGAATATTTTCATTTGACTTAATAACAAAATAGACTAATATTTTGTTATTTTTACTCAGTCAATTTATATGCAATTTATATGCAATTTATATATTTTTATTAAGCAGATAATTCTTCAACCACACCCTCATTTTGCAACTCTTGTTGAATCAACTCTTTTAAATTAAAGCCACTTTGTGATAATTCAATAATAGTTGGTCCAGATCCAAAGAACTTCATATTAAAATCGTCAATTAATTCTTCTCCTTCAATATCCTTTTCTTCTTGTTCTTCTTGTTCTTCTTGTTCCAATATTTCAAATTGCGCCGAATCGCTAAAAATCATATTCACTAATTTACTATTTGTTTCCATTGTAAATGTTTGCAATTTCAACAACATTTCTTTTAATTCAGCAATTTCACTACTAGTTTGCTTAACAGCAATCAAATCTTTCATTTCTTTAAATTCTTTTGCTACATCTTTTACAAAAATATCATACTTTTGAATAGAAACTAATTGTGATAGGGTAGTTTGTGATTGAATTTGTGCTTGAGCCTGTGCATGGGCTTGTGCCAATGCTTGTGGAGGGGTTAATCCAGGTGCCAATGAATTTTTTTGTTTTTCTAATGTATCCAATCTTTTTACAATATTATCAAATACTTGTTTGTCAACTAATACATTGTTACCATTATCTTCTGGAATTGAAGTAGGATCATTTGGATTAGTTTGTATTGTTTGAACAAGTTGTTCAACTCTTCCTAAACGAAGAGTAATTAAACCTATGGCATCAGATATTGATAATTTTGGTTGCGCCATTTGTTGGCCTTGCCCTGGGTATCCTTGTCCTGGGTACCCTTGCATTGGTCCTCGTTGACCTGGCATTGGACTAGGTCCTCCATTTGAATTAATATCAGCACCACCAGCACGTTTATTTCTTGCAGAAGCATTGGCTCTATTTCCACTCATTAAAAGTATTACATACTTTGTTTTTAAATTATTTACGCGTTTTATTATGTCTTTTACTAATTCTTTTATTTCTTCTTTTTGATTTATTTTGTCTTCTTCTCCCTTTTCTTCTATTTGTTTTATTTTGTTTACTTCTTTTTTGGAGACGTCTGGAACCACCATTCTGTGGGGTTAGTTGTATAAGAGTATCATCACCATCTTCATCATCATACGTCTTTTTAGATGCTGCCTTTGAAACTGGTATATTTTTACCTATACTAAATGTTTCAGTAGGATTAGTTAATGTTAATGTTACCTTGGTATTTGGTTTTGTTGTCATAAAAAAATTATCTTTATTTCCTGCAGTAGTTATATCTATATCTATAAATTGTCCCTTCTTAATATGGTCTTGTCCAGTTAAAAATGCTGCACCAGTGATTTCCCACCCAACTGCTGGACTTTGTTGTATTCTATTTGTATTTGTATTTGTATTATTATACTCCAAAATTTTTATAAATACATCATAATTCATCAAAGTATCTTCTGTTAATTGTGCATTTACTAATTTATCTAATCTACCAAGTGTAAATGTATTTGCAAGAGTATTTTGTATATTTCTCATTTTATTTAAATTAAAAAATTTATTTTTTGTAGTGTCGCCCCCAGCATAATAAGTTAATCTACACCCAGTTTCTCCATCTATACCAATTCTTGGAACTTCAAATGTAAAATATGTTAATGCTGCAATAGTAAACCCAGAAACTATATTTTTTGCAATAAGTCTTGCAATAAATACTGCACTTCTAAATGATACATCTAAATAGTACATGTGTCTGAAAAATTCATTCCAATTTTTAGTAATAAAACTTTTTTTTTCATTTGTACAAGTTAAATCTCTAGCATAACGTGGAACATTTGTATTACTAAGTTTCGTTACTTGTGTATCATATGATGCATTACAATCTTCTGAAATTTCCTTTCGTTTATCAATAAGTTCTTCATGTTTAGTTGGTTCATTACTTGACCATAATTTTTTAGTATATGAAGAAACCATTTTAGCAGTTGATGTTGAACAAGGATGTGCAAAATTTGCAGTAGCAGGTTGTGAAGGAACTGGATCTCCAGTAACAGTAAGTCTTTTAAAATAAACATCAACCATAATATGCTTCTCACAAAAATAGTCTGCTAATTTTACACCCATTACTCTTGGTGCTGCAATAGATATACATATTATTTTACTATTTATTCTAGACATTGTAGTATATACAGGATTATCAGGATTATCAGTATTATCCTTAGTATCATCCTTAGTATTGTCATAAATATTTTTAATATGCTCTGCCCATACATATGAAAAAATGGTTGTTAGACCTCCTCCTAATGAATGTCCAGTTGTAATTAATGTAATTTTACCATTGGTATCTGTTTTATTTATTTCAGGAATTAAATGTGTGTTTGCCAAATATATAATTGTATTAAATAAAGTATGAATTACATCTGATAATAATTTAAATATACCATATAAATAAGTTTCATCAACCGTCTTATCATTATTTTTTCCAACTGTGTAATTATATATTGAGGTTCCTTTAGAATAAGATGCTAATGTTTTTGGACTATATGTTCCTCTAAAAAGAACATTAATCATATTAGGAACTCTTGTATCGCAAGATACATATATTTCACCATAATTTGAAGTTGCAATTGATATATATTTTAAATAAGATGGAAAAGTCTTTTTATCTACATAATTATATGTTGTTTTAGCATTTTCAATTATTATTTTTTCATTTTCTGTGAATAAATCTGGAGTTAAATTCATTGGAACTTCATAAATATTGCGTTTGATATCCTGACTCTCATATTCTATTACATTAACTGCATTTATTTGAGCAGCTAATGGTATAAAATCAATATATTTTTTATTATTATTCATATGTGTTGTTATTTGTTGTTGAAGTGGTGGTTTAGATGTATTATTAAATGTAGATATAGGTAGAGATAATGAAAATCCATCAGCATTGTTATAATCCTTTATATTTTTAAATATTTTATCATCTTCTAAAAAATCTTTTAAATTTGTATTATCAGTATTATCAGTATTATCAATCGTTTTAATATGTTCATTCATTGCTTGTAATAATTCTAATGGTATAATAGGACCAAAAATATTACAATAATTTATTATAAAATACATATCATTCATATAAGCAAATCTAGCTAAAACTGTACAATAAAATGATATCCAATTAATATCTCCATATTTATCACCATATTTTTGTCCTCTTTTTGTAATTCCAAGTGAAATAGGTACATTTGTAATTGGTTTTAATAATCTTGAAAACATCGATTTTTTTTGTGTTTGGATTGTTCCATTTTTTTCCTGAACTTTAGACACATCGGCAGATACTTGCATCGGTATTATTGTTTTTGCTCCTTCTTCTGCTACTTTTGCTTTTGTAACCATTGGTTCACCTGCAGAATCCGTTGTTGCTACTGTTGCTCCTTCTGTTGCTTCTGTTGCTTCTGTAACTGTTGTTTCACCTGTAGAAGAATCATTGTTTACAACTACTTGAGGTCTTGATGTAGTTGAAAAAGATCCGCCCATTTATATACAACTATACAATCATTTTCATAGAAATAGCATTATTACATTTATAATTCAATATGTTAAAATCTTCTATTTTATAATCATTAATATTTTCATAAGTGCTACTAATTTCAATAGTTGGAAAGGATGCAATTCATTTTGCATAAGCAATTGTCCTTTTAATGCATCAAAGTGTTCTTCATAAATATGACAATTCCCAACCATATACACAAATTCATATGTTTCTAAATCACTAAACCATAATAATTCTTTCAGGCACGTTTTCCACGCAGTTTTTTTACTTGTCAAAATAGGAACTTGTCCATTTGAAGAGAGAATCGCATAGTTGATCCAAAAATGCTCTTAACTGTGCCATTTCTACCACCAGTTTCTAGTGAACCAGTTTCTAAAATTGTGCGAATTAAATCTAGATATTGTTGCTCTTCTTTATTTCCTCCTTTATTTTCTATTGCTTCTGTCATTTATATAAAATATAAATAATTGTTTTTAATTTCTTTTTATAAATCATATGGAATCATTAACGGAATCATCATCTTCCTCTAAACCAGGATTTTTTAAACATGTATTTAATTTTGATTCAGATTCAAAAGCAGAAATGTTGAATATTATTCAATATGCTTTATTAGCATTAATTCCTATTATTATTTTGAATAAATTAATGCAAAAATATATTCCTGAGGCTGATGAAGAAAAAGGTTCTTTAGAGATTTCTGCAGAAGTTTTGCTTCAAGTAATTATTATAGTTTTAGGCATCTTTTTTGTTGACCGATTAGTGACATTTGTTCCAACTTATAGCAATGTTAAATATTTGGATTTTAGTGTGACAACTGTTGTGATTGCAACTTTGTTGATCCTTTTGAGTCTTCAGACTAAATTAGGTAATAAAATATCTAAA
>Ga0114970_10000721_pt1 | contig 24736 bp, 17 predicted proteins | sample M_140205_XF_Meta_FD_87030 | JGI IMG/M metagenome (GOLD analysis project Ga0114970, IMG submission 87030) | Freshwater microbial communities from Lake Montjoie, Canada to study carbon cycling - M_140205_XF_MetaG | ecosystem: Environmental > Aquatic > Freshwater > Lake | place: Lake Montjoie...
AGCCGTGGCTGCTGGTGGACCGTCTGGAGCGGATCCGGTCGTGGTTCGCGTGGTGGCTGATCGAGCATCCGGACCAATTGCCCAAGCGCCGCACCAACGACGACGCGCGCTGATCCACACTCGATTCACACACGGAGAGTCCGTCATGCATTCGCACCGGCCGTCGTTCCTGTTGGTGGCGCTTGTCCTTCTGTCTGGCGTGGGCGGCGGGCGCTCGCTGAGGGCGCAACGCGCGCCGAGCGCACCCGTCACGCCCCCCGCTCCGTCTCTCACCACCCCCATGCTTCGGGGGCTCACCTGGCGCGGCATCGGTCCGGCCACGATGAGTGGACGCATTGCCGATGTGGCCATCGCGCGGTCACCGGGAGCGCCGGATGCGCTGTATGTGGGCGCGTCGATCGGCGGGGTGTGGAAGAGCACCGACTTGGGCTCGACCTGGGATCCCGTCTTCGACGCCTCCGGGGGCATGAGTTCGATCGGCGATGTCGCCGTGGCGCCGTCGAATCCAAACATTGTGTGGGTAGGGACGGGTGAGGCAAACAGCCGCCAGAGCTCCTCGTGGGGTGACGGCGTGTACAAGTCGATGGACGCGGGCAAGACATGGACGTTTGTGGGACTCAAGGAATCCCGTCACGTCGGGCGCATTGTCATCCATCCGACCAACCCCGACATCGTCTACGTCGCGGCTCTCGGTCATCTCTGGGGATCCAACCCCGAGCGTGGCGTCTTCCGCACGCGGGATGGAGGAACGACCTGGGAGAAGGTGCTCTTCGTCAATGACTTCACCGGTGCGGTGGATCTCGTCATGGATCCGCAGGATCCGCAGACCATCTTTGCGTCGATGTATCAGCGCCAGCGCACCGCATGGGGCATGAACGGCGGTGGAACGGGCGGCGGCCTCTATCGCTCGACCAACGGCGGGAGCAGTTGGACCAAGCTTGCTGGCGGACTGCCACAGGGCGAGCTCGGCCGCATTGGTCTCGACATTTATCGTCGCGACGGGCGCATCGTGTACGCGGTGGTGGAAGCCGATGCCGGCGCACCGGCTGGTCCAGAGATGGTCACGGGCGGCGTTCCTGCTGCGCGCAAAAGCGGCATTTACCGCAGCGGGGATCGCGGAGACACGTGGGAACAGGTGAGCACGGTGAACGTGCGGCCGATGTACTTCAGCCTGATCCGCATCGATCCCAACGACCCACAGCGCATCTATTACGGCGGCACGAGCCTCATGACGTCGCAGGATGGGGGCCGCACATTCTTCGATCCGGGCTACGGTGGACAGGGGGTGCACCCCGATCAGCATGCCATGTGGATCGACCCGGACAACTCCAACAATCTCGTGATCGGCAACGATGGCGGCATCTTTCTCTCGTACAACAAAGGGGGAAGCTGGCGCTTCGTGGACAACCTCCCGCTTGGGCAGTTCTACGAGGTCGACACGGACATGCGTGACCCGTATCACGTGTGCGGCGGCTTGCAGGACAACGGCGACTGGTGCACGCCGAGCAGTGTGAAGGACATGAAAGGGCTCTCGCGTCGCGATGCCTACCTGGTCGGCGGCGGCGACGGCTACTACGTCCGCATCGATCAGAAGGATCCGGCGACGGTGTACGTGGAGCAGGGAGGCGCCAGCATCAAGCGCTTCAACTACACCACGGGGGAGACGCAGGAGATCCAGCCGGTGAGTGACGATCCGAAGGTGCGACTGCGCGCCAACTGGAACTCGCCGTTTCATATCTCGCACTTCGACAACCAGACCATCTTCGTGGGGATGAACCGGCTCTTCCGGTCGCGGGATCGCGGCGTGTCGTGGACCGCGATCAGCCCCGACCTCACGCTTGCCGTCGATCGCGATACGCTGCAGATCTTCGGCGCGCGTGTTGAACCGCGTGCGCTGTCGCGACACGATGGTGTGTCGGTATACAGCACGCTCACCACAATTGGTGAGTCGATGATGAACAAGGATCTGATCTACACGGGCAGCGATGACGGACAGATTCAGGTGACTCGCAACGGTGGGGGAAGCTGGGCCAACGTGACGGCCAGAATTCCCGCACTCCCCAAACTCGCCTATGCCAGTCGCGTCACGCCGTCACGCCATGTCGAAGGTCGCGTGTATGCCACGTTCGACATGCACCGCAGCGACGACTACACGCCGTACGTGTACGTCAGCAATGACTTCGGGCAGAGCTGGCGTCGTATCATCTCGGGATTGCCCGAAGCCTCGGTGTACACCATCCAGGAGCATCCGCGGGTCGCCAACCTGCTATTCGTCGGCCACGAGAAAGGGGTGCACACCTCGATCGATGCTGGCGAGTCGTGGATTTCGCTCAACACGAATCTGCCTACCGTACCGGTAACGTCCCTGCTGGTGCATCCCCGCGAGAATGACCTGGTCGTGGCGACCTTCGGGCGTGCGTTCTGGATTCTCGATGATCTCGGGCCGCTCGAGGCGATCGCTTCTGCGGGCAAGGTGACGGCCGACCGCACGCTGCCGGGCAAGACGGCGCGCGTGTTCAACACGCACCACTACAACGGCTGGTTTTGGGCCGGGCACTTCGAAGCGCCGAACGCCGCCTACGGCGCGCCGATCGCCTATTGGCTCTCGTCGCCGGCCAGCCGCGTTCAGGTACAGGTGCAGGACGCCAGCGGTACCGTGATCCGCAGTTACGACGCGTCGACGCGCCCCGGCATCAACCGATTGTATTGGGATCTGCGCTACGAGCCCACCGAAACGTTCGATCCCAAGGTCGTGTACAACCCGGTCTTTCGTCCGGTACCCACGGGTCCACCGGTTCCGCCCGGACGCTATACGGCCGTCGTCATGATCGAGGGGCGCAACCCGTTGCGATCCACCTTCGACGTGCACGGCGATCCGGCCGTGGCGATCTCGGAGGCTGACGGTGCCAAGCGCGCCGACGCCATCGCGCAGCTTTATGCGATGCAGCGGAGTGCCAAGGCCGCCCACCAGGCGGTGCAGCCGATTGTAGAGCAACTCAACGCGATGCGTACGCGCGTAGGGGAACTGGCGTTGCCCACGGCAATGCGTACCCGCGTGAGTGGCCTCGTTGACAGTCTTGCGGCGGTAGAGCGCGCTGTCGCGGCCGGAGAGCGCACGGCCGGGCGCGTGCTCGACGCCGTGGCGGGGTTCACGGGCGCGCCCACCGTGGCGCAGTCCCGTTCGATGGGATTGGCCTTCGACGAGATGACGACCGCGATCACCAAGCTCAATGGCCTGCTGCAAAACCAAGTGCCCGAGCTCTTCGGGGCCCTGGTTGCCGGGAATGCGTGGCCTGGCGTCACGCGCACGGTGCCACTGCCCAGCCGCGGAGGCCGCTGAGCCACCGTCCGTCGGCGCATTGGCAAGTTGCGATGCGCCGACGGACCGCGCCAGCGAAGCATGACGGGCGGCAACGTGTCTTCCACACACGCGGTTGCCTTCAAGTCGCGTCCCATCGAACGCCTCACGACCGACCAGCTGGAGAGAATCCGCCGGGCGCAGACTACGGTTTGACGCGCTTGACGAGCGCCTTCAGTTCCTCAACAAAGTTGAACACCACCACCGGCTCCGGTCGCGGTCGACCGACAATGCGCATCATCAGAAAGCGCGTGCCGTCAGCGGAGACGTCGTACGACTGATTGTAGGTCTGTGCCGAGTACATCGACACGTCGAACAGCTCCTTCGACGCGCCCTTGACGAACGTGGAGCCGAGCGTCACGGCAACGGCCACGAGTTTGTCTTTCGCATTGCGATAGAACAGTTCATGACCGGAGCGCGCCCAACGTGGTTCGATGCCACCGTCCTGCGAGACTTGGAATTTGGCGGCGGACGTTTCGGGAAATGGCACGACAAAGATTTCATGCCGACCCGATTCATTTGAGCTGTAGGCCAACCACTTCCCATCCGGAGAGACCGCCGGCGACAAGTCTTCGAACTTCGAGGCCACCAGTACGCGCGGCACCGTGTCGATGCCGACGCGTATTCCGAGAATGTCGCCGGCGCCGACCGCTTGGTTGTCCGTGCGGAAAATGATCCATTGGCCATCCGGTGATGATGCGACACCGAATACCTGACGCTTCTCACCCAGCCGCACTTCCTTGGGCTGGCTTCCCTCACCGATGTTCACCCGCAGAACCGTGGAAAACGCGGCGTCGCGATAGCCCGTGGTAAAGACCGTGTGGCCGTCTGGTGCCCACGCGGCCTTTCCACCCATCGCCACGGCACCCGTCGTCAGTCGGAGCGGCGGCGACTGGTCGAACGGCACCACCCACATGTCATCGTCGATCGACATGGCGACCCGTGATCCATCCGGTGAGATCGTGACGTTCCCATGGCGCCCAAGGAGCTCTGCGCGCATCACCGTCGGTGTGCCCGCGCGGTCCACCCAATGTGCCCGATACGTGACCGGGCCCAACTTGGTATAGAGCATTGTCTCACTCGCCGATAACGTAAAATCGGCAATCAACCCACCCGATGGGATATTCACCATCACGGTATCGCGCAGCTCCATCGCTGGCCCCGTCACGGCAAGGCGGCCTTGATCGAACGGCGCCGCCATCAGTACGCCATCAGACCGGAGATACACGATGTGCCCCGACGATGCATACTGCGCACGAATCCCGCGCAGCAAGAGCGTCGCTTTCCCCGTGGCGAGGTCGACGACCGCCACGACGAGCGAATCCGGACGACTCCCGAATAGGGCGTCGAAGGCGATCGTCACCAGTACTCCCTTTCCATTCGGCAGCAACCGCGGATACAGATGTGCAAAGTCACCACGCGTAGCGTCGAGCGTGGAGATACGCTGCAACACATTTTCGCCAGGACGCACGCGCGCAGCCCCGGCTTGCGCGGTGACGTACAAAAATCCGTCCACGCCCCAATCGAGTCCGTTGATGCCATCGGTCAGGCCGTATAGTCCCGAATCGGCGACCACGATCGGCACACCGCCCGCGAGCGGCACCACCTTCACGCGATGTGGAGGAATCAAGAACGCAATCGAATCGCCCTTCGGCGAAAACGTGGCCTCCCAGCCGTTGGTTGAACCGGGCACGGCCGTGGCATTCAAAGCATCCCATTTGCGCACATAGAGCTGACTCGAGCCGTCGGGGGCAATGCCCGCATACGCAATCGTCTCTCCATCTGGCGAGATGCCGACGGTGCGCCCTGCCTGTGACGCACTGATGGCCGTGTTTTCGGGGAGTTCGAGCCGGAGGCGCTTGACGTTATGGTCAACCGCCTCGGTGCGCGATTGCAGCATCACCACGGTGCCAGCAACGGCCACGGCCACGGCAATGACGACATTGCCCAGCACCAGCATCACCTCGCGCCGGCGCCGCGACGCCGGCGCCGCGACGCGCACACCACTTGGCCCGACTATGGGTTGCACACCACTTGTCGTGACCTCGCCCAGCATGCGCGCGAATTCCGCCGCACTCCGGTGTCGATCGGCGGGGAGCTTGGCCAAGGCCGTGTTCACCGCCTGCTCGACGTGCAGCGGAATCGTATCGCGTAATGTCGTGAGCGGAACGGGGCGCTCTGTCAGCAATTTCGCGACGATGGCTTGGACAGACGCGCCGGTGAACGGGGGTTCGCCCGCGAGCATCTCATACGTGACTGCACCAAGCGCATACAGATCCGAGTGAAAATTCACCCCCTTCTCGCCCATCGCCTGCTCGGGGCTCATGTACTGTGGCGTGCCGAGCGACAGGCCGGTCTGCGTCATGCGCGTGCCGCCCGCGTGCTGCACGGCGAGGGCGATGCCAAAATCAGCGAGCAGCGCGTGCCCGCCTTGCAACAGGATGTTTTCCGGCTTGATGTCGCGGTGCACGATACCGAGGCCGTGCGCATAGCCGAGCGCGTCAGCCACCTCACGGGCGATCCGCAACGCCTCGTCAATCGGGAGCTGCGTGTCACGCGTCAGGCGATCGCGCAACGTTTCGCCCGTGACAAACGGCATCACGTAGAACAGCAGGCCGTGCACTTCGCCGCTGTCCAGCAGCGGGAGAATATGCGGGTGCTGCAGTCGCGCCGTGGTTTTGATTTCGGTGATGAAACGCCCGGGGCCAAGCGTGGCGCCGAGCTCTTCGTGCAGCACCTTGATCGCCACCTGGCGTTCGTGTCGCAGATCGAGCGCCTCGAACACGGTGGCCATGCCGCCCGCACCGGCTTCGCGGTCGATGCGATATCGGTCGGCGAGCGCCGCGGTGAGTCGTTGGCGAAGATCCATGCGCACACGCTCCAGCTCAATCGGTGGGGACAGCGTCCGGATGCCCTGACTTGTTTCGGAGGCGCTCCTTTTGTATTCTCGTTTCTTAAATATGGAATATAGAGCGCGGTCACACGCCAGGGAATTCGGCGAGCCTGCCGCTCGTGAACGGCTGGTCGGGTATGCGCGTCGAAACCCTGGACGGGCAACTGAGGACGAGGGGTTTCACCCGTTGGTGTGTGATGCCATGCGTGATGCCACGCGTGATGGCATCGCACGTATCGGCCCGGAACGCCCGGTCTCGCGGCGCGTTCCGGTACCCTGTGATCCCCGTGCGACCTAGCGGCGAATCATCGTCCCATCCAACAACTGCTGACGCACCGCGGTCGCTTTGCCGGCGCGCTCGAGCGCGGCCCACAGGCGCGCGACCGTCTCGTCGTCCACCAACCCCGCCGGTGACCCGCCCACGGCCGGCGTGCCCATCTTCTCGCTCGTGCGGAATGCGTCAACCGCCGCCACGGTTTCAGGCGTGAACAGATTCACGTCGCCGCCTCGCGCCGGTACCGCTTCGCCGCGCTTGTAGAAGCCGAGCGCGTTGAGCATGACCTTAAGCTGATACACGTCGCCGCCGGAGAACTGCTCGAGCGTGCGGTACCCCAGCGTTTGCGACACGGCGTCGTAGATCCGCCGCATCTCGCCCAACGGATCGGCGTTCTCGCACACGTTGATGTTCGCCGTCTGGCCATCGCTGCGACGCGACATGCCGGGGCGCGCGTCGGCCACCACCACGGCCGCCGAGGTGCGCAATCCATGGCGTTTGTCACCGCCCAGCACGAAGCCTGCGTTGAGCGCGGTGATCAGTCGGTCGGCCAGATGATACGGCGTGCCTTCACTCGCTTCGAAGCTCTTGGCCACCGCCTCGATCACTTCGGGGCCCACGAGAATATTCCCCTGCGTCACGTAGTTCTTGCCAGCCCGATGACCCGCCCATGCATTCGGGCCGCTCCCAGTGTGCTGCGCCGATCGGCCATCAATCGAAATCACCGCCACCTGTCGTGACTGAAAGCCGCTGTCGGCGGCCAACGCACGCTTGAGCGCAGCGTCGGGCGCCTCGCCACGCGCCAGTGCATCGAGCAGTTCGGTGCCGTACTCCGTGCGCGTGCTAGCTTGCGTGGCCACCGCACCAACCCCTTTGCGCACCCACGGCACACCATTGCCCACGCAGGGCACGCGCGTAGTCACGGCCACGCCGACCTCGCCGGTGCGCGGATCAATGGCGGCGATGGAGAAGGTGTGAAACACGAGGGAGTCGCGCCACGCGTACGGCTCCTGCGCCTGCGCCGTGCGCGGTGTGGCAGTGATGGCGAGCGTGAGTACGGCGGCAATTGCGGTAAGGCGCATCAGCGTGGTCCGGGGCCGAGGTAGCGGTCAAAGTGTGCCACCAGCTTTCGCAGGAGGTACGTGGCGTAATATGGGCGCTGCGTCCAGCCGTGGGTGGCCGCCGGCGCGAACGCGAAGTCGAAATCCTTGCCCTGCTTCATGAACTCTTCCGCCAGCGCCACCGCCGACGAAAAAGGCACCACGTCATCCTGCATGCCATGAATGAGCAGCAGATGATCGCGCAGGTTGCCGGCGTATGGCAAGGCACCGCGCGTGAAGGTGGCGGGATGTGACTGCGGACGCCGCACGATCGCGACGTCGTCACTGCCGAAGAGGTACGGATCGGTTGCCGCCGCCCCGGCTACGCCCGCCTGAAACAGCCCCGGCTTCTTGAGCAGCGAGTACACGGTGAGCGTGCCGCCGTAGCTGCTCCCCCAGATGCCGAAACGCGACGCGTCGACGAACGGCAGCGTCTTCATGTAGGTCACGGCGCTTTCCAGATCATCGAGATCGCCACCGCCCCAATCCATCAGAAACTTCTCACGGAAGTCGCGACCGTAGCCGGTGCTGCCGCGCACATCGACCTGCACCACGATGTATCCCTTCTCGAGCGCGAGATACTGCTGCAGCATGCCGTTCAGTCCGCCCCAGCGATTGCGCACGGTGTTCGAATACGCCGGGCCGAAGAGCACCGGATAGTGCTTCGTAGAGTCGATCTTGGGCGGATAGAACACGCGGATACGCAGCGGCAGCGTGTCGGTCCCATTCGTGATGCTGAGATACTGCGGCGCGATCCACGGCACCGTCGCGAACGCCGGTGTCGTAGAGGTCGTGATGCGACGTTCCACCGCGCCGGGGCGCACGTCGAGCAGATACAGCTCCGTGGGCAGCAGATCACTCGACGACAACAGCGCGATCGTGCGTCCATCGGGCGACACGAACGGCGCGTGCGTGCCCGGTATCGTGGTGAGCTGCCGCGACACGCCACCGCCCACACTCACGCGAAACACGTGACGCTCCGACGGGCGCGGTGCCGAACTGACGTAGTCGATACTCTGCGTGGCGCCACGCGGAATGCCAGCGCCGGCCACATCGTGCGGGCCCGACGTGAGCGCCACCGGGGCTGCATCACCCGGCACCACACGGTACAGTCGATATCGGTCATCGAGGTCGCCAGTCAGCACGATGCTGCGGCCGTCGGCGCTCCACGCCGACGCAATGTCGTTGTACACCCGCGTCTCGCGGTGGTCCCTCCACGCCACGCGGGGCGTCGGCGTGGCCACGGTGAGCACATGAATCGTGCGGTCGATCGCATCATCACTTTCGCGATCGATCATCAGCGTGCCGGTGGTCGACCACGCGAAATTCACGATGCGGGTACGGCTGGAGTCGGGCAGCTCCACCATCGCGAGCGTCTTCGCCGTGACATCGTACAACCCAATTTTCCGCACTTCATTGGCCTGCCCCGGGGCACCGCGGCGCAGCGTGTTCATCTGCACGGTGTCGCCGAGGTAGTACGGCATGCTGAACCGCGGCACGCCGCGGCGGTCCACGTAGTGCACCGCGATCGTGCGGGAATCGGGGGACCACGCATACGCGGGTGACGGGCCGCTCCACGTGGCACCGCCGATTTCCACCTCGCGGCCATAGTACGTACCCAGCGCAATCGTGCCGATCGGCGCGACCGCCACGGTCGTGGCGCGAATCGGCGCCTGGCCAGTCATCGGCAGCAGCCACAGGTCACCATCGCGCAGGAACGAGACGGTCGATCCGTTGGGCGCGATCGCGAGTTCGCTCAGCTCGCCAATCCCGCTCGGCAGCGGAATGGGCGCCGCCGACGTCGCGGCCGCTCGCGCGGTGGCTGTGATCGTCACGCGCCAGAGCGAGTCGCCCTGCACGAACACGATCGCGCTCCCGTCGGGCGTCCACACGAATTCGCCAACGCGCCCGGTGCTGGTGGCGGGCAGCAGACGGCGCGGCACCGTGCCCGCACGATCCACCAACCAGAGCGACCGATCAGGGTGCGTCGCATCGCTCCAGAGAAAGACCACCACCTTCGAATCGGGCGACCAGCTGGGCGACGACGGGGCCATCCCCGTGAGCGTCGGCCCCGCAGTGATCCGCTCGATGGTGAGCGGTGTACGGGCAGGCGTATCCTGCGCCACGAGCAGGCTGGGGGCGACCGCCGCAACGGCCGCGAGGAGTGTCCGGACAATGAGGTGCATCGCCCGAACATACAGGCTGCACCGGAAAAAAGAGGGGCGATCCGATTGGACCGCCCCCGCGTTCTCTACCCGGCCAGGATCGGCAGATGTCGGATCTTTTCCTGCCATTCGCGCGGGCCGGTCTCGTGCACGTTGCTGCCGGCCGCATCGACCGCCACCGTGACCGGCATGTCCTCCACCTCGAACTCGTAGATCGCCTCCATGCCGAGGTCCTCGAACGCCACCACGCGTGACGAGCGAATCGCCTTGGAGACCAGGTAGGCCGCGCCACCCACCGCCATCAGATACGCGGCCTTGTGCTTGCGAATCGCTTCGAGTCCGACCGGACCACGCTCGGCCTTGCCGATCATCGAGATCAGCCCCGTTTTGGCCAGCATCATCTCCGTGTAGTTGTCCATGCGCGTGGCCGTGGTGGGGCCGGCCGGACCCACCGCTTCATCGCGCACCGGATCGACGGGACCCACGTAGTAGATCACGCGATTGGTGAAGTCGACGCCCGCGGGCAGCCCCTCGCCCTTCGCGAAGAGATCGGCAATCCGCTTGTGGGCCGCATCGCGACCGGTGAGCAGCTTGCCGCTGAGCAGCAGCCGATCGCCGGCCGTCCACGTGGCCACGATCTGGGGGGTGAGCGTGTCGAGGTCCACACGCTTGGCGTTGACATCGGGGCGCCACGTGACATTAGGCCAGTCGGACAGGCTCGGCACCGGCAACGTCACCGCGCCGCTGCCATCGAGCGTGAAGTGCGCGTGCCGGGTGGCGGCGCAGTTCGGGATCATCGCGATCGGCTTCGACGCGGCGTGCGTGGGGTAATCGAAGATCTTCACGTCGAGCACGGTGGAGAGACCACCGAGCCCCTGCGCACCGATCCCGAGCGCGTTGATCTTGTCGCACAGCTCGATACGCAGCTCCTCGATCTTGTTCTGCGGACCGCGCGCCTTGAGCTGCGTCATGTCGATGTGCTCCATCAGCGATTCCTTCGCCATGAGCATGGCCTTCTCCGCCGTGCCACCGATGCCGATGCCGAGCATACCCGGTGGGCACCAGCCGGCGCCCATGAGTGGCACCGTCTTCATGACCCAGTCCACGATCGAGTCATTCGGGTTGAGCATGGCGAACTTCGACTTGTTCTCCGAGCCGCCGCCCTTGGCCGCCAGCTTCACCTCGACGGTGTCGCCCGGCACGATCTCGACGTGCACCACCGCCGGCGTGTTGTCGCGCGTGTTCTTGCGCGTAAAGGCGGGGTCGGCCACGATCGACGCGCGCAGCACGTTGTCGGGCTGCAGGTAGGCGCGTCGCACGCCTTCGTTCACCATGTCCTGCACGGACATCGTGGCGTCCCAGCGCACGTTCATGCCGACCTTGAGGAACACCACCACGATGCCGGTGTCCTGGCAGATGGGGCGATGTCCCTCGGCGCACATGCGCGAGTTGGTGAGAATCTGCGCGATCGCGTCCTTGGCGGCCGGGCTCTGCTCTTTCTCGTACGCGTCGCCCAGCGCATGGATGTAATCCAGCGGATGGAAGTACGAGATGTGCTGGAGCGCGTCGGCGATGGATTGAATGAAGTCGGCTTGGGCGATGGTCGTCATAGCAGGTAAAATAGCGCACGATTCGAGCGTGAGCCCCACTTCATCACGGCCGACTTTCCCCAAGGTGTCGAGATGACGAATGTCCGGGCCGGGCGTCTAACGGGGGGAGTGGACCGTGGTGGGCATTGGTGGACACGCCGCCGACGCGCTATTGTCCTCCCTACCAATCCGATGACTAAAGAATCCCCCCGCCCGGACGTGGCGAACGCCGATATCCTGCTGTGGCAGACGGGATACCGCCTCCTGCTCGCGCTGGTCGCGGCGATCATCGCGGTCGGCCTGCGGAGCGCGGGCGTCCTAAAGCTGTCGTCGGTGGCCTACGTCACCGTCGGGCCGGATGCGGTCGATCGCGTCCTGGGGGTGGTGGCGGTCACCTACGTGGCGCTTGTGCTGGGCATCCGGGCGCTCGTGCAGCGCACCCGAGCGGCGGGGCGTACGCTGTCTACACTCATGGTGGTGGCCGACCTCGTGGTCGTGTTTCTGCTGGTCTTTGTCCTGGCCGAACCCCACGACTATCATCGCGGGCTGCTGCTGGCGCTGTTTTCGCTGCAGCTCACGCACGTGTACTTCGGACGGGCGCCGGCGCTGCTCATGCTGGCGGCGATCGCCGCCGCGTTTCTGCTCATCAACGACATCGCCCAGCGCTATAGCAACGATGTCTCGTGGCCCGAGGCGCTCATCACGCTCGGCTTGTTCGGTTTGGGTTCGTTGCTGGTGCTCCGCGTGCAGAGCAACCTGCACGCGCGACTGGGCACGCTGGTGTCCATCTTCGAGCGCGCCGAAGAGGGCGACTTTGCCAACTCGTACGACGTGGCCGCCGACAAGAGCCCTGACGCCATCACGACGGTGGGCCGGGCGTACAACCGCATGCGCACCCAGATGGCCAGCATCGTGCAAACCGACCCGTTGTCGGGGTGCTACAACCGGCGGGGCTTCGAGCAGCAGTACCGCCGAGAGCTCGCGCGCGCGGCCCGTACGAAGACGGACGTCGCCCTCATCGCCGTCGACCTCGACTTCTTCAAGCTGGTGAACGACACGCACGGGCACCTGGTGGGCGATCAGGTCATCGCCGAAACCGGAGAGCTGCTGCGCGCCAGCGCGCGCACCGACGACGTGGTCGCCCGCACCGGAGGCGAGGAGTTCATGATTCTCGCCCCCAACACCTCGGCCGCCGGCGCGCAGCACTTGGCGTTGCGTATCCTCGAGGCGTTCCGTCGTCGCTCGTTTGGCGAGCCAACGGCCAGGATCGCCGTGACGGTGAGCGTGGGCGTGGTGTCGGATACGGTTCCCGACGAATCCATTGCGGAAGCGCTGCGCGCGCGCGCCGACGAGGCGCTGTATGCCGCTAAGCGCAGCGGCCGCAATCGCGTGGTCCTCTGGTCGCACGGCCTCGACGCGCTGCGACTGAGCCAGTCCAGCGGTGAGTATCCGCCGCTCAAGCGGTAAAGGCTACCGCACCGCCATGGTGCCTTCGCTCACCAGCACCGTGGCACCACCCACCCGCACGGCATCGATCACGCCGTCACGCTTGTGCGCTTCGATGTGCAACCGACTCGGGCGACCCATCTCCACCCCCTGCGCCACCTCCCAGGTGAGCAGCCCACTACGCGGCGTGCGCTTGGCGAGATAGCCCGCCAAACACGCGTTCGCCGACCCCGTGGCCGGATCTTCCGGCACGGTTGAGCCGGGCACGAACACCCGCGCCCGGATGTCGCAACCGCGCACGTGCGCGGGCAGCAACAGCTCACGTGCCGCGTGACGCGCCGCATCACCGTCGCGCGACATCGCAAACACCATCGGCCACGCCGCCCAGCTGCCCTTGAGCACCGACTCCCATGCATCGGTGCGCAGCCGGGCGCGCTCCACCGCCTCCACACTGTTCAGCGCAATCAGCTGAAACGGCAGGCCACAACTCACCCCCGCCGGCGCATGCGCGCCGCCCACCAGATCCGACGCCGATAGCGACAACACACTCGCCAAGGCCTCGAGGTCCGTCACCTCCACGCGCTCCTCCGGCAACTGCGCCGTGGTGAGTTGCGCGTGCACCGGCACGCCATCAACAAGCGTGATGCGCACCGGCACCGGCCCCACATTCTCACCCAGCACCAGCGTCATCTCGCTGCCCACCGCCGGCACCTCACCACTGGCCACCAACACGTGCGCCGTGCCGATGGTTGGATGCCCCGCAAACGGCACTTCGAGCTCGGGGGTGAAGATGCGCACTCGCCGCGTATGTGATGGATCCTCCGGCGCGAACACGAACGTGGTTTCCGCGTAGTTGAACTCGCGCGTGATCGCCTGCAGCGTGGCCGTGGGAAGCCCCTCGGCCCCGAACACCACGGCCAGCTGATTGCCGGTGAACGGCTCGGTGGTGAAGACGTCGCAGGTGATGAAGCGGAGGGTGCGCATAGGGAAACCAACCGGTGCGTTTTGAGTTTTGAGTTCAAGTTCCGGGTCGTGCGTCAAGCTGAAGCAGTCCAAAAACCCACGACTCCAAACTTCAACTCAAAACCCCAAACTCACGTGAGTCCATCAGCAAGCACCCAACACCCCGCCCTTAGCCCAAGAACGGATACCGCCAATCCAACGGACTCGAAAACGTCTCCTTGATGTTCCGTGCACTGACCCAGCGCATCAGGTTGAGCTTCGATCCCGCCTTGTCGTTCGTGCCCGAGCCACGCGCGCCGCCGAACGGCTGCTGCCCCACCACCGCACCCGTGGGCTTGTCGTTGATGTACAGGTTGCCCGCGCTCTGCCGCAGCACGCTCATCGCTTCACGCACCGCGCCGCGGTCGCGGGAGAAGATCGCGCCGGTGAGGGCGTACGGTGACGTCGTGTCCACCAGCGTCAGCGTCTCGCGCCACGCGCTGTCCTCGTACGGATGGATCGTGATCACCGGGCCGAACAGCTCTTCGCACAGCATGCGGTGCTTGGGGTCGTCCGTTTCCACGATCGTCGGCTCGATGAACCAGCCCTTTGAATCGTCGTAGCCGCCGCCGGCGACAATGTTCGCTGACGTCTTGGCGTCGTCGAGATACCCCTTCAGGCGATTGAATGCCTTCTGGTCGATCACGGCCGCCACGTAGTTCGAGAAGTCGCGCACGTCGCCCTGCTTCATCTCGGCCATCATCGCCACACAGCGGGCCTTCACGTCGGGCCACATCGACTTCGGCACGTAGGCGCGGCTGGCCGCCGAACACTTCTGTCCCTGGTATTCGAAGGCGCCGCGCACGATGCCCACGGCCACCGCCTGCGGGTCGGCACTCGGGTGCACCACGATGAAGTCCTTGCCGCCCGTCTCGCCCACGATGCGCGGATAGGACTTGTAGGTGCCCATGTTCGAGCCGATCGTCTTCCACATGCTGTTGAACACGCTGGTCGAGCCCGTGAAGTGCACACCGGCCAGATCGCGATGCGCCAACGCGATATCGGAGATCATCGCCGCGTCGCCCGGGATGAAGTTGATCACGCCCGGCGGGAGCCCCGCCTCTTCCAGCAGCTGCATCGTGTACCACGACGACAGCAGTGCGGTGGCCGACGGTTTCCAGAGCACCACGTTGCCCATCAGCGCTGGCGCGCCCGGCAGGTTGCCGCCGATCGCCGTGAAGTTGAACGGCGTGACCGCGTACACGAACCCTTCCAGCGGGCGGTAGTCCAGCTGGTTCCACATCGTGTGGTCGGACAGCGGCTGTTCGGCGTAGAGGTCCTGCGCGAACTGTGCGTTGAAGCGCCAAAAGTCGATCAGCTCGCAGGCGGCGTCGATCTCAGCCTGATGCACCGTCTTGGCCTGCCCCAGCATCGTGGCGGCGTTGATCGTGTCGCGCCACGTGGTGGTCAGCAGTTCGGCCGCGCGCAGGAACACGGCGGCGCGGTCTTCCCACCGCCAGCTCGACCATTCGGCAGACGCCGCGGCGCTGGCCGCGATCGCCTCGCGCACCAGCTCCGGGGTGGCCTTGTGGTACGTGGCCAGCACGTGGCCGTGATCGCACGGCATCGTGACCGTGCCGGTGTTGCCGGTGTGAATCCGGCGCCCGCCGATCACGATCGGAATCTCCACTTGCTCGGCCGCCATGCGGTCGAGACGGAGCTTCAGGTTCTTCGTTTCGGGCGAGTTCGGCGCGTAGGTGCGCACCGGCTCGTTCACGGCGACCGGCACGCGACGCGTGCCATCGAAGGCGGCATAAGACATTGAGACGTTCTCCGAAAGGGCAGGATAGGGAAGGGGAAAGCTAGCGTCGTTCGGTTCTTGCAGTACCCTTCGCGCATGGCTCTGCCTTCCGTCCGTCTGCCCGTCCCGTTCCGGCTGTCCCGCACCCGCCATTCACCGTGGGCGGCCTCGCTCGTGCTCATCCTCGCCCTCGCGGCGTGCGAGGCGCCGTCCGTCCGCTGGGTCGATGCCGAAGCCGAGGCAACCAGCCTGCCGTCGCCACTCACATTCCCGCCGTACGTCGCCACCGACTCCACGCTGCTCGCGTCGTCGCCGTACGCCGACTTTCTTCTCACGCAGGACCTGTGGCGCGAGGCGGGCGGCATCAGCCTGCTCGCACCCACCGCGGCGGCGATGGTCGAGGCCGGCGACTCGGTGGAGGCCCATGCCATGTTGCCCGCGGTACAGACCGCGCCGGCGCCGCTGACGTCGCTCGGGAACGGCCACGCGCCTCTCGATTCGCTGCGCTGCGCCCGTTCCATGCGGATCGTCTCGGCTGGTGCACGTGGGCAGGTCGCGGTGTGGTGGAGCCGGGGCGCTGGCGGGCGCGTGCGCCTCACGGCGGCCTGGCGGGATGGCGTGGTCACCCCCTCGGCTGATTTCGCCGCTGGCGGGGCCTCAGGCGCCCTGGGGGCCGCGCCGGGGAGCGCGTGGCGAGGGCCAATTGTGGTGGACTCGCTCGATCAGGGCCCTGGCGACGCGCAGGCGGCCGACCGCGGCGCCTACGGCTGTGCCCGTCCCGCCCCGAGTGTGGCCATCGACCAAAAGTATGGGTACGTCCACGTCGCCTACGCCCTCACCGGCCCGGAAGGGCCCGGGGTGTTCTACGCGCACCAGATGGACCCGCGATCGCCGTTCGAGCCGCCGGTCGCGATCCTCTATGGCGACCGCATCGGCGACGCGCGCGTGGCAGTCGATGGTGATGTGGTAGCGGTGGCGTACGAAGATCCGAACAGCGGCCAGGGTCGCCGCAAGATCGGGCTCGCCGTGTCGCGCACCTCGGGGCATCTCTTCGAAGACCGCCTTACCGCCAGCGGCGGGATCTCCAACGCCCGCGACCCACATGTACTCGTGCGCGGCCGCGCCGTCGTGGTGGGCTGGAGTGAAACGGCCACCGGCTCTGACCCCATCTTCCGACTGCGGCGTGCCCGCGTGGAGCGTTGACGATGTCGCTTCTTCTTGGTGCCCACTGCATCGACACCGGTGGCATCCCCATGGCCGCGCGCCGCGCCGGTAAGGCGGGCATGCAGGCCCTCCAGATCTTCAGCGCGATTCCGAAGTTCTACAACGACAAAGTCGGGGTGAAACCCGATCGGCTCGCCCGCTATCAGGAAGCATTGGCCGAGGCCGGCATACGCCCCGAGCACGTCATCGTGCACGCGGCGTACGTGATCAACTGCGCCACGCCCGACGAGGAGAAGTGGAACCGCGCGGCCGCCGCCCTGGCCAAGGAGTTCGAGCGCTCCACCGCGCTGGGCGTGGCCGGCGTCTGCTTCCACCCGGGGGCGGCTACCGACGGCGACCGCGACGCGGCGATCGCCCGCGTGTCGGAAGCGATGCGTCGTGCGTTGGCGGCGGTGCCGGCCAGTCACACCCGGTTGCTCATCGAGAACACCGCCGGTGCCGGCACCACGGTGGGGCGCACCCCCGACGAAGTCGGCGCGATGCTGGCCGGCATTCCGGCGGCCGATCGCGCGCGCACCGGCTACGGGCTCGATACCTGTCATCTCTTCGCGTCGGGATATCCGATCGCGACCTCGCGCGCCGATCTCACGCAGGTGCTCGATGCCTTCGAAGCGGCCACCGGCGAACCGCCGGCCTTCTTTCACCTCAATGACAGCGAAGGCGCCCTGGGCTCGAATCGCGACCGGCATGCGCTGATCGGGGAGGGGCTGATCGGGGCCGACGCGTTCAGTTGGTTGCTGCACGACCGTCGCGCGCAGGGCGTGCCGCTCATCCTCGAGACGCCGCAGGAACGCGCCGACATCGCCGAGGAGGACGATACGCCCGATCCGTGGGACGTGCGCTCGATCGCGCTACTGCGCGCCCTGGCGACCGAGCCGCCGCGCCCGTGATCCGTCGCTGATGCGCGGCCGGTGGCGGGCCGCGATCGCGGGGATGCTGGTGAGTGCGGCCCTGCCGGCCTGCGAGCGCCGCACGGGGCCGACCACCGGTGCGATCGCGCATCGCGAGGTGCGCGTCGTGGTGGACCGCACCGTCACCCTGGCGGGCGACCTCGCACTGCCGTCGACGCCGACGCCGGTGCCGGCCGTGCTGCTGTTGAGTGGCTCCGGCCCGCAGGACCGCGATGGCGCGCGCACCGAGTTGCCCGGCTATCGCCCCTTCGCCGATCTCGCCGACACCTTGCTCGCCGCCGGTTTCGCCGTGCTGCGGCTCGATGACCGCGGCGTTGGGGCCTCCAGTGGACGCGTCGACGGCGCGACGACCGAAGACTTTGCGCGCGATGCCGCGGCGGCTGTCACCTGGCTGCGCGGTCAGCCGCGTGTACACCCGGAGCGGATTGCCCTCGTGGGACACAGCGAGGGGGCGCTGGTGGCCCTCCTGGTGGCGCGCGACGATCCCCGCGTCTGGGTGCTGGGATTGCTGGGCGCGGCCTCACGCCCCGGTCGCGAAATCGCGCGATGGCAGCGCGCGACGCTCGTGGCGAGCGATCTCACCACGTGGCCGCCGGCGCAACGTGCGGCGGTGCTGGCGCGTGCCGAATCGGATGCCGATGCAATCGCCGCCACCGATCCCTGGCTACGCACCTGGTTTGCCCTCGATCCCCGCGCGATCGCGCGTGACGTCCGCCAACCCGTCCTGCTGCTCCATGGCGCGAACGACCGGCAGGTGCCCATCGAGCAGGCCGACGAACTCGCGGCGGCGCTGCCCGACGCGCGCACCGTGCGGCTGCCGCACACCAATCACCTCCTGCTCGATGACTTCGACGGGGATCCGCGCGGCTACGTGCGCCTCACGGCGCGTCGTGTCGAGGGAGAAATTCTGCGCGCGCTAGTCGCGTTTCTCGCGCAGCAAAACGCCCCAAATCGTTTCTCCGAGGGAAGCACGACGAAAAAAACGCGCTGATTTCGGTGCGAAGTGTGCTTTTGAGAGGGAAAAACGTGAACTGCACTATTGCGCGACGTATGGGTGATTGTAGTTTTGGCCGTCCGCTGAGACGTAACCGCGTCTTCGCGAGATCTGTCGAGAGCTGCACCGCTCGACGCGACCCGACGGGCTACCACCTCAGGAGACAACATGGCCGCTGCGAAGAAGTCTGCGAAGAAAGCTGCAAAGAAAGCCGCCCCGAAGAAGGCCGCCGCCAAGAAGGCGCCTGCGAAGAAGGCCGCCCCGGCGAAGAAGGCCGCGGTGAAGAAGGCCGCTCCGGCCAAGAAGGCCGCCGTGAAGAAGGCGCCGGCCAAGAAGGCCGCCAAGCGCACGCCGAACGCGGCGTTCATGAAGGCCCTGACGCCGAGCAGCGAGCTCGCCGCCGTCGTCGGTGACAAGCCGCTGCCGCGCACGGAAGTCGTGAAGAAGCTGTGGCTGTACATCAAGAAGCACGGCCTCCAGGATGCCAAGAACAAGCGCAACATCAACGCCGACGATAAGCTCAAGGCCGTGTTCGGTGGCAAGAAGACCGTCAGCATGTTCGAAATGACGTCGCTGGTCTCCAAGCACCTGTCGTAACTCCTGACGGTCTGCTGCGTATGTTGAAGGGGCGCGTCCGAGATGGGCGCGCCCCTTTGATCTACGCCGTCCTCGACTTCCCAACCGCCCCGCCCGTGGCCTCGAAAAGCAGCGCGTCGAAAAGCAGCACCGATCGCAACAGTGTGGCGAACCTCCGCGCCGGGAAGTCCGCCGGCAAGCCGTCAGGCGGTGGTGGTGGCTCCACCCTCTGGGAAAACGTCAAGGCGATTCTCGTCACCCTGGCCATCTTCCTCGCCATCCGGACGTTCCTGATCGAGGCCTACCGCATCCCCTCGGGGAGCATGATCCCCACGTTGCTCGTGGGCGATTGGCTGTTTGTGAACAAGCTGGCCTACGGCCCGCACGTTCCGTTCACCGACATCAACCTGCCGGGATACGACGACCCCGAACGCGGTGACGTGGTGGTCTTCGTCTCGCCCAATCAGGTCGATCAGCCGAACGATCCGAATCCCATTCTCGTGAAACGCCTCGTCGCGGTGGCCGGCGATACGGTCTGGATGCGTGGTGGGGTCTTCCACGTGAACGGCATGGCCCAGCGTCAGGGCTTCGCGGCCGCCGAAAATCCGAAGGGCGACGGCGGTTTCTCGCATCCGCTCTTCAGCTGGCAAAAGCCCTTCGAAATCCGTGGCACCGCCGCCGGAGATCCGCCCGCGCAGCCCACGCTTGATGACTGGGGCCCCCTCGTCGTGCCCGCGAACTTCCTCTTCATGCTCGGCGACAATCGCTACGACTCCAAAGACGGCCGCTACTGGGGTTTCGTGCCGCGGGAGAATGTGCGGGGACGCCCCGTGTTCGTGTATTACTCGTATGTCGCCGACGAAAGCGTCCGCCCGCTCCCGTTCATCACGGATATCCGATGGGGACGCATCGGGACGATTCTCAAGTAATGACGCGCGCCGCGCGGCGACTCGCCGTTGCGCTGTTCCTTGGCAGCGCGAGCGTGTCGTGGGCGCAGACCGGCGCCGCCACCGGGACCGTGCGCACCGACACCATCTGGTCGCCATCGTTGGGCGCCAATAAGGCGCTCGTGGTCTATCTGCCGCCCTCGTACACGGCGGCGGCAAAAACCCGCTATCCACTGCTGGTGTATCTGCATGGCCGCACCGGTAGCGAACGCAATTGGGTGGACGCGGGTCGGCTGAATCAGACGATGGACTCGCTGGTACGCGCCGGGGCGCCGGAAGCCATCATCGCCATGCCCGACGGCGATGATGGGTGGTATGCCACGTGGAATCAGCTGGGCGACGCGAACGCCTGTCGGGCCGATTCGGTCCGCCGCGAACCCGCCGCGACCTATTGCGTGCCGTGGACGCGCTACGATGACTACATCGCGCGCGACATCGTGTCGCATATGGACACGCGCTATCGCACCAAGGCCAGCCGCGAGAGCCGCGGCATCGCCGGCCTCAGCATGGGGGGATTCGGCGCGCTCACCGTCGCGTTGCAGTATCCCGAAGTGTTTGCCGCCGCCGCTAGTCACTCTGGTGTCGTGTCGCCGCGTTACCTCGGCCCCACGCCGTTCGCGCCGCCCGCCCGCTACGCCAACACGACCGCCGAGTTGCAGGCGGCCGCGCGGAATCTGTGGTCGGACCTACGCTGGGTGATGGGCAAAGACACCATCGGCTGGAATGCGCGTGATCCGGGCCGCCTGGCGCAACGCCTTCAGCAACGGGCCGCCACCGGTGGGCCGCGCTTGCCGCAGCTGATGTTCGACGTGGGTGTCGCCGACGCGTATGTCGATCAGAACCGCGACCTGCACGCCACGCTCACTCGTTTCGGGGTGCCGCATCGCTATGCCGAGTGGCCCGGCGCACATAGCTGGGCCTATTGGCAAGCGCATGCCGCCGAAAGCCTGCAGTTCCTGCTGGGAAACGTCGCGGGCCGCTAACCGCACGCGAGAAAAGCTGGCGTCTGCCTCGACGAGGCGTAGCTTGCCAGCATGAGCCGGTTCTTTCCGAAAGACGCCATCCAATGGGGCGAAGAGCGCCTGCATCCGCTGCGCGCGTTCGCGATCCGCACGGTGGAGCCGGCGGGCATCACCGGCGTGTTGTTGCGTCTCGGGCGCGCCGCGCTCCTGGCCAGCACGAACTGGATGCTCTTTGTCGGTGGGCTCGTGGGCGGCGTGCTGTTCCTCTGTGGCATGCTCACCTGGCACCTCGGGAATTTCCCGGTGAAGCGCTGGCCACCTCGTGTGGCCCTGTTTCTGGTCGTTGAAGTGTTCGCCGAAATGGGTACCAGCTCCCTGCTGATCGCCGTCTCGGGCGAGCGCGTGGGATCGCGCGTGGCCGCGTGGGCTGATTGGTGGCCGATGGCCGGCCAAACCCTCGTCGAGCGCACCATCGTACTCGCCATCTTCGCGCTCGTGTTGGGCGGGACCGTGCAATTAGTCCGTCGCGCCATGGAACCGCGCGACGCCCCGACACGCGACGCATAACTCAAACCGTAGGCCTTTCTGTGCGCACTCTTTCCGTTCTCTTGCTGGCCGCCGCGTCGGTGTCCACGTCGGCATTCACGCTCGCCGCCCAGCCCGTGGTCACGACGGCCACCCCCGGCACCCGGACCTCCGGCTCCACGGCGGCCGATACGCTCCGCCCCTTCGGCACGCTACGCGATCAGGCGTTCAAGCAGCAGCAGTGGCTCGAACTGCGCATGGAACGCACGCTGCCCGCGCTCATGCGCCGCGAGGGCGTGGACATGTGGGTCGTGCCGATGCGCGAATACAACGAAGACCCCGTGTTCACCGCCATCACGTCGCCCACGACGTTCGCCGCGCGCCGGCGCACGATTTATGTGTTCTTCGATCGCGGGGCGGCTGGGATCGAGCGCATTGCGCTCGGCGGCACGTCGCAGGGGAACGTGTTCAAGGCGGTACGCAGCATGAAGGCCGTGTCCGCCCCCGCCGCCGGCAGCCGGTCCACCGACCGGCAGGCCGAGCTCTGGGGGGACGAGCAGTGGAGCATCCTCAAGCAGGTCATCGAGGAGCGGCAGCCGAAGAAGATCGCCGTGAACACCTCGCGCACCTTCGCCTTCGCCGACGGCCTCGCCAGCGGGGAGCGGGACGGTATGCTGCAGGCGCTCGGACCGATGTGGGCGGCCAAGGTGGTGCCCGCCGAAGCGCTGGCGGTCGATCTGGTCGCGGCGCGCCAGCCCGAAGAGCAGGCCATGTTCCGTGAGCTCAATCGCGTGGCGTGGGAGATCATTCAGGAAGCGTTCTCCAACAAGGTCATCACGCCCGGCGTGACGAAGGCCGATGACGTGGTCTGGTGGATGCGCCAGCGCATCAGTGATCTCGGGCTCTCCACCTGGTTCCAGCCCAGCGTCGAAATTCAGCGGCAGTTCGGCAGCCCGGAGCTGGTGGGGGTCAATCCCACCATTCTTCGTGGTGACATGCTGCACTGCGACTTCGGCATCACGGCGCTGGGGCTCAACACCGACACGCAGCACAACGGCTACGTGCTCCGCGAGGGCGAGACCGACGTGCCGGCGGGGCTCAAGAACGCGCTGCGCGCGTCGAACCGACTGCAGGACATCACGGTCGAGGAGCTCCGGCCGGGCCGCACCGGCAATGAAGTGCTGGCGGCCACGCTCAAGCGCATGCGCGACGAAAAAATCGACGGCACCGAGTATTCGCACCCGATCGGGTTGCACGGCCATGGCGCCGGCGCGCTGATCGGCCTGTGGGATTATCAGGACGGTGTGCCGGGGCGTGGTGACCACAAGGTCATTCCGGGCATGTGGTACTCCATCGAACTGCAGGCCACCACCCCGGTGCCAGAGTGGGGCAACCAGCAGGTCCGCTCGGCGCAGGAAGAAGACGTCATCATCGACGCGAGCGGCAAGGTACGGTGGGCGTTCGGCCGTCAGTCGACGTTCCACATCGTGAAGTGATGGCCGCGCGACGGGAGGCGATGACACTTTCTCCCGCGCGCTCCGTAGGGTCACGTCTTCTCTAACGTATCGGGAGCGGCTTCCATGGCATTGGGCGATTTTCTCCGTAAGCAGTTCGTCGACGTCATCCAATGGACCGAATCCGGTCCTGGCGTCCTCATGTATCGCTTCCCCATGCAGGACATGGAGATCCAGAGCGGCGGCCAGCTAACCGTTCGGGAATCGCAGCTCGCGCTCTTCGTGAACGAAGGCCGCGCGGCGGATATGTTCTCGCCGGGGTTGCATACGCTCCTCACGGCGAATTTGCCGTTGCTCACGAATCTCCAGAATTGGGATAAGGCGTTCCAGTCGCCCTTCAAGAGCGACGTGTACTTCTTCTCCACCCGCGTCCAAACGGGACAGCGGTGGGGCACGCAGCAGCCGATCACGATCCGCGACAAGGAATTCGGTGCCGTGCGCCTCCGCGCCTTCGGCATGTACGCGTTCCGCGTGTCCGATCCGGTGGTGTTCCAGGCCAAGGTCGGCGCCACCGACGCCGCGTACACGGTGGCGCAGATCGATCCCGCGTTGCGCAACGTGATCATGAGCGGTTTCACGTCGGCGTTCGCCACTGCACAGGTGCCGTTCCTCGATATGGCGGCCAATCAGGCGGAGTTGGCCAAGCAGATTGCGGCGGCGGTGCAGCCGGCGTTTGCCGAGCTCGGCCTCGCGCTGGAGTCGTTCACCGTCGAGAACCTGTCGCTCCCCGACGAGCTGCAGAAGCGTCTCGACGAGCGCATCTCGATGAACATGATCGGCGACTTGCGTCAGTACACGCAGTTCCAGGCGGCCCAGTCGATTCCGATTGCCGCCGCGAATACGGGTGGCATGGCGGGACTCGCCGCCGGCATCGGGGCCGGCGTCGGACTCGGTGGCATCGTGAGTGATGCCATGCGCGGCGCCACGGGTACACCGGCGCCCGCGGCGCCGACCAACGCGGCGATCGGTGCGGGCGCGGCGGCGGGTGCGGCGGCTGGAGATGCGCCGTCCGGTGACACCAAGTTCTGCACGAACTGCGGCGCCAAGCTGCCTATCGCCGCCAAGTTCTGTTCGTCCTGCGGCGCGCCGCAGAGCTGACGCGGCCACGGCGCATCCTTACACATCGCGTGATTCCGTCGGGGCAGCACGCCGGCAGCGAATGGGTCGTCGAGGCATACGGGTGCGATCCCGTGCGCCTCGCCGATCCGGCGTCGCTGCGTGCGCTCTTTGGCACCCTGGTGCACGAGCTGTCGTTGCATCCGGTGGGTGAGGCCGTGTGGCATCAATTTCCGGCGCCCGGCGGCATCACGGGGATGCTCATGCTGGCCGAGTCGCACCTCACGGTGCATACGTTCCCCGAGCATGCGTCGGCGTGCCTCAACCTGTTTTGCTGCACACCGCGCGCCGCCTGGGATTGGGAGGCGCGGCTCGCGGTTTTGCTGGGGGCACAGACCGTGCGCGTGCGCGAACTCGCCCGCGAGTACGCCAGCATGCCGACCGTCCTCGAGGCCGCCC
>Ga0114970_10000724_pt1 | contig 24688 bp, 20 predicted proteins | sample M_140205_XF_Meta_FD_87030 | JGI IMG/M metagenome (GOLD analysis project Ga0114970, IMG submission 87030) | Freshwater microbial communities from Lake Montjoie, Canada to study carbon cycling - M_140205_XF_MetaG | ecosystem: Environmental > Aquatic > Freshwater > Lake | place: Lake Montjoie...
GGCTTGCAGAGCGCCTCGCATAGATCGGCTGCTAGAAAAAGGGGCCAGGCAGGTAGCCTAAGAAAGCAGAGGCGCTTATTATTAAGCTCCGATGCTATCGTACGCACTATATCTTCTAGTCGAGTAGGGCTCGGATTACCGGCGATAAAGGCTTGGCCAAGGGCTTCTGGATGCAGCGCCGCAGTAATAAAGATATCCGTCAGATCCTCTACATGAATCAGGTGATAGAACCCCTGTTTCGCACCAAAGAGTGGGAATATCGGCTTGCTTGCGAGCTTAAAGAGCTTTAGAAGCCGTCTGTCACCTGGGCCGTAGATCGCAGCCGGTCGAACTATAGTTATAGGCAATCCGGTACTGCGCGCATACTCCGCTATCCAGAGCTCCCCTTCAGCTTTGGTGCGTTGATAGATATCGCCAGGATCGAAACGATACGATTCATCCGCCGGAGGCTCTTCGATATGTCCATGCACTCCAACAGTTGAAACGTGCACGAACCTTTTAAAGTTTGGCGAACCGTTAAGAGCCTGCGCCAAGAGCTTCGTGCTCTCTACGTGCACCTTGTAGTAGGTTTCATCCGAGATATTAGCCTCTCTGTAAGCCGCAGCAACGTGAAAGAGGTACTCAACGCCCACTACCGCTTGCTCGGTGGTGTGCGGATCGTAGACCTCACCCCGTATCCACTCAATCGGTAGATCCTCTAGCGGCTTAAGGTTTGAGTTAGCACGCGCAACGGCGCGCACCCGAAAACCGAGCGCTACAAGCTTACGGGTCAACACCTGTCCGGTATACCCAGAAGCTCCGGTCACAAGCACTCTGCTCCCGGTAGGGATATCGAGATCGATCGCCATGCTATCCTTTGTCAGGCAGGTACAGATTGTTAGAAGTTGAAATTAGCCGTTAACGCTACGGTTGGTTCGCTAAATACCGGCTCATTAAAGTATGAAGCCTGATTAATATCTATATTCTCGCCAAAGATGTTCTGCACATCTAGCAATAAAATACCGCCCCTGGTTGGAAGCCTATACCCGATACCGGCCCCAAACAACATCGCGTTATCGCTGTTTGAGCCCCCCTGGTCGTAGCTGTTCTCGCGCTGGTAGCGATATGTCGAGGAGCCCTGTAGGAATACCCCGTGCGTGAAAAAGTAGCGTGAGAAGGCCTTACCACGGTGATCGTTGGTCGTATACCTATCGCCCCCCGCAATATCCTGCATCGCAAAGCGGTAATCGAGCCCGGCTACTAGATGCTCACTAAGAACCTCGTAGATATAGGCCGACACAAAATCCTGCCCACTTGTAGTAGAGTAAGGATCGCCAGCTGAAACCCCCCTCGTAATAACTGAGGTATCAAAGTCTATAGTAATATCGTACTCCGTATCCTGCTGTAAGAGATCTAGCCACCGCCTAGTCCATTCTGCCCCGTAGAAGGTGCTCTTACGGGGATGAAGATCTAGCCCAACACCGAAGGTTTGCGCCGTTGTGCCGGGAAGATCGTTGTAGCGTTGCGTAATGCCGCCGATTAATGTCGGCTCGATACTGGTGAGGTCTGTGTTTGTGCCCTTACCGAGCGACTCGCCGTAACCGGTTCTGAAGATCAGGGTTTGGTCCGGCTTGTATACGATACCTGCCTTGGGGCTCCATAACGACTGGCTAAGGGAGTTAGGTATATATGGAGGAAGGCGCGGGTCCTGTGCAAACTCTATCGACTCAAACTCGCCGCCGAAATTAAGGTGAAGGCCATCCTGAATGGTAAGATCGCCCAGATACGAGACAGAATTCCCATTTAAGTTGACCGGGCCCGCACTCTCAAGGGGGATATCAAGGGTAGAGCCATCGGCAAACTCAAGCTGTGTGCTTGTCTGATCGTAGGCATCTATATCGGTCGCCGTATTTCGATAGGTCAGTATCGAAGAAACATCTCCGTTGTCGGAGATGAGTTGCGCCTCGTTCACAACGTTTGTTTCGTAACGATTGTCGCGCTTATCCGATTGCAGCAGCTCATTAGTGGTTTCAGAGATGTTGTCGAAGATCGTTGTAACGAGATAGTTATCCTGCGCCTCTGGATTGCTCGGATTAATCGGAAGATGGCGCTGAGCTCGCTCCCGATCGTAGGTCGAATTAAGTATAGCAGTTGTCGTTGCCGAGAAGCGGTGCAGCCACGCAGCACTCAGGTGACCGTTCAGAGCGTTGCGACTCTCAAAGGAGTCCGACTCGTTAGTTATAATCCCGCGCCCCTCCAGTAAGAAACGCTCGCTCCAACTAGGTTGGCTCTGTAGCGAAAAGCCGATATTGCCGGCAGAGGCACGCGGGTCATCGGCGATGCCGTTTCGGCCAACACCGTCAGCGCTAAGCCCTAGGACCATATTTTCATTCTTGTAGGCGCTCAACACTCCGCTCTTCATGGTGTCGTTCTGCGAATCATAGAATGAGTTAACGGCGGTTCTCCAGCCGTCCCGCTCAAGAAGTTGCGAATATTCATTGAGCGATACCCCGGTGCCGATCGAGTCGACTACGTTGATACTAAGCGGCGCAAAGAGGTTCGCCATGCGTCTCTCTGATAGGATCGTGTCAGCAGCAAAGAGGTCCTCCTGCGTCTCGGAGAGAAGTCGATGCGCACTCGCGTTCTGATAGTTATCGGTGAGAGCAGTTACGGCCTCTACACGCCCCCTCTCCTTAAAACCTAACTGTTGATAAACCCGCCCGATAGAGGCGGCCTGTACGGCGCTATCCTGATCGAGTAAAAAGCTGGAGCGATAAACATCCCGCTTGTCTGAAAGCTCACGTACTTTACCTAGATCATCCAGGGCACCGATCAGATTATTCTCTGCCACGCGCATAAAGCTGCGATAAAGATAGGGGGTCGGATCGTTTGAATCTAGTTGAATTGCGCGCTCATACTCCGGATTAGCCGCTGAGTAGTTATTATCCTCAAAGTAGTCTTTTGCAAGGTAGCTGCGGTACATGGCGCGTGCTGGCTCTAATACCGTAGCACGCTCAAAATCTTTGCGAGCTTCAGCTAGCTCTCCCTTATTGAATGAAACTATACCGAGACCAGCGTGAGGTAGAGCAGCCCCAGGCTCGGCTTGAATAGCCCTCTTAAATGCCCGTTCGGCCTGGTCAAACGATCTATCACCCAGTAATACGAAGCCGTAGATGGCCTCGGCGTACCAGGAGCGATCGGGTATGCCTTCAAGGAGCTGCTTCGCAGCACTTACGTTACCGAACATAAATTGCAGCTCGGCCTCACGCGCACGAAGGTTATAGTCGTTGAGCGTAGCGCCCCCTTTTATAAGAGCTAGGGCACCCTCTAGATCTCCACGCTCCTGAAGAACGAAGGAACGCGCTAGCCTCGCCGTAGCTGAATCGGGGGTTGCTAGAATAGCTCGGCTGGAAAGCCCCTCAGCAGCGTTTTTATCGCCCTGTGCTAGCCGCACAAGGGCTAGGCTCGCAGTCGCAAGGGCGTGTTCAGAGGTGCTAGAATAGCTCGCTACGCAAGACTCTAGTAACGCAGCGCCACCCTCTGGATCTCCACTTGAAACCAACATGCGGCCCCTTTGCACATTATCTGGGGCGCAGGGATCTGTACTTTTAACAACCTTTTGGCCAGGCTCCGGGAGAGCTCCCGGCTCTGTGCTAGGCAGGAACGGCACGAAGAGGCTCCACTGAACGGAATGCTGTGATGATATTATGGTAAAGAGCTCTGGTGGCTTATTACGGGCAAAACGCGCCCCCTGCCCCGCAGCGAGTGCTGCTCGACCCGTAGGGCTAACACCGTCAAGGGAACCAGAGACCATCGAGATAGCGGTTTGATTTTTGTCGGTCGTTACAGAGAACTCAGTTCCCCTAATAGCCGCGGTAACGTGCTCGGTAATCACCTCCGGATGGTGCTCGGAGTGACTAAAGAATTGCAAAGCTCCTTCGAGAAGATTAAGGGATTCCCCCTTCTCAGGGAACCTCATCATGCTACCCGAAGGAAGCCGAACGTAGGAGCCGTCCGTTAGCTCCATGGCGATACGCCCTGGGTCGCCAACCCGCACCTCATCTCCCGATATGATTGCAAACCCCTCACTAACAGGCAGTAGCACCCCGTTTCGCACAATCGTCGCACTCCCCTGCAGGGAGAACACCTTAGCAACCGATTCTTGAGCGACAGCCCCTTGGGGCGTTACAGTAACGGCGCAGATGATTATAGCAGCTAGTATAATACGGTTCACTTTTAGACCTCGACTAGTGGGCAAATTATCGAACGCCACTAGGATAGCTTGAAGGGCAAGCTCTACCAAGATACGATCTAGCCTGCACAAATACGGTCGCCAGCCAGCACGAGGGGTGTTAAAACTATAGGCATGAAGTTTTGGATCCGATCTGTTATCGCCATCTCCGTTGGTATCGTCACGATGCTTGTTGTGTCCGTTACGACCCTAGTCGACGACATAGAATATAGGGTCTCGGATCTCTGGCTTCAGATACGGGGTGCAGAGGCCCCACCACCAGGGGTTGTGGTCATCGCTATCGATGAAGCCAGCTATCGGGAGCTAAACGTTCCATACGGTCCACCGTGGCCGCGTAGCTTGCACGCTAAATTGCTACATAAACTACATGAGCTTGGTGCCAAGAGGGTAGTGTTCGACGTGCTCTTTGTTGGCCCAGGGGCAGATCCGCAAAGCGATCAGGAGCTAGCGGAGGGATTGGCTCTACTACCCTCCGTAATCGGTGTTGAAGCGAGTATGCGCTACATCCAGAAGCAGGGTGGCGGATATATGATAGAGGATCTTGAGCAGCCGTTTGAGCCCTTTCGAAAGGTAGCCAAGGAGGCTCTGATCGGGCTTCGGGAGCGCCAGGGAGTTATCAGAAACTTTCCCCTAGCACGCTCAGACCAGGAGCGTAAGTTCCCCTTCCTAGCCTACGCCGGGGCTGGATCATTAAACTCTAATGCAGCGGGGCTTCCGGGGCCCTACGATCAGATCCGTTACTACGGCCCGGGTCGAACGTTGTCTATATTTTCCTATTGGGAGCTGTTGAGCGCGGACGCCGGTCTCTCTAAGGAGATCTTTAAGGATTCAGTAGTTTTCGTTGGGCTCTTAATGCGCTCCGATACCGGCGGCTCTCAGAAGGATAGCTACGTCTCACCCTACGGTACCCCAAGAGTCTTTGGCCTTGAGGTGCACGCCACGATAGCTGCCAACCTAATAAATGGCTCGTGGATACAAAGACCCCCTCCGATAGTAGAGCGGCTCCTAGGGGCGCTACTGGCAGTAGGCGCTACCTTTTTATCGTTATCGGTCTCGCCGGTTGTGTTTGGCTCCCTGGTTGGGGGGCTAATAGTGCTCTGGAGCGTAGCTGCTTTTATTGCTATCCAGTCCGGATTCTTCCTTGCCGGTGCGCCGATAGTGCTGATTGAACTCCCTGTTATCCTGCTCTGTAGCGCTCTTTATTCCTACCTCTCTGCGCGTAGATCAGCAGAGAGCCTGCGCTCCGCCTTTTCGCTTTACGTTTCGCCAGATATGGTTCCGAAGCTTCAATCTGAGGGGGGAGCGCTTAAGCTAGGTGGGGAGAAGTTATGGATTACGGCGCTCTTTACCGATATCGCTGACTTTACAACCATAAGTGAGGGCATGCCCGCCGAAAAGACCTCGGAGATGCTCAACGCCTACTTCACCGAGGTGGTCGAGGTTGTATTTAAGAATCAGGGTACGCTGCTTAAGTTTATTGGGGATGCGATCTTTGCGATCTGGGGAGCTCCGATAAAGCTCCCTAACCATGCAGAGCTAGCGATTAAAGCCGCCATCTCAATCCAGAAGGAGCTAGCGAAGTTTAACGCCACACAACGCTTCCCTGCCCTCTTGACCCGTATCGGTATTCACACCGGGCCTATGCTGGTCGGGAATCTAGGCTCACAAAAGCGCTTTGATTACACAGCGATCGGGGACTCTGTTAATCTAGCATCCCGTGTCGAGGGACTTAATAAGTACTTCGGGACGAATATTCTTCTGACCGATGCAACTATAAAGGATGCTGGTGGCTTTGCGGGGGCCGTGCCGATCGCTACCGTTAGGGTAAAGGGTAGGACGGAGCCAGTTCGGCTCTTTACTGTCTTCGATCCCCCACTTGAGCCGGGGGTCATTGCTGACTGGAATGGGGCGCTGGCTTTATTCAGCGCTGCAAAATTTCCCGAAAGCTGTGAGCTGTTTGCCAAGATAGCGCTGCAGGATGGACGTCTGGCTAAAACAGTATCGTTGTACAAAGGTGAGTCAGAAGAGCTTAGATCGGTTAATCTACCACAAGGCTGGGCTGGAGAGTTGGATTTTGAGGTTAAGTAACTCGTGGTATTCTACCGATAGACTAAAAAGGTGGTGGGTAACGTTATGAAGATAATACTTAGTATAATCGCTGCGGTTTGTTGCGTAGTGCATACAGCAGAGGCGCAGCTTACGACGACAGGGGCGCAGATCGTTTCTACTACGATAGATGGGCAGGCACCTAGCGGGGCAAGTCAGAATTCGGCTATCGCACCGAACGGTGATATAATCGTATTTAGCTCCGAGGCAAGCAACCTAGTCGCAGATGACACTAACCAACTTAGTGATATTTTTAAGAGCGTTAAGGGCGTTCTTTCCCTGGTTAGCAAAAACAACTCAGGAGGCTTTCCTAGCGGCGATTCGAAGGATCCGGCTATTAGCCCCATACTTCCAGATGGTGGTTATGCGATCGTATTTGCATCCAACGCACTAGATATAGTTAGCGGATACACACCACCACAGAGCGGGAGTCTCAACCCTACTCAGATATATATGAGGTTAGAGCCTAGTGGTGAAACTATCCTTATTTCGCGCGCACTAGATGCCAACCGCAATCCAATGCCGTTAAGTGGTGGTAACGGTGATAGCAGGGCCCCCTCAGTAACTGTTGTTCCATCAAATCCTCCCAAGTTTATGATAGGCTTTCTTTCGCAAGCTACAAATATCGCTCTCTCAGCTGATGTTGTAGGAGGGTTAATACCATTGATGGTTCCGTTTGGCGCTAGCGTAAAGATACAACGGGACGGTCTCGCCGTTGTTGAAGATATTAGGACACCTAGGATTCGGCCCGATGCGGATTGCTTTGATCTTGTATTAAGTGGAAACGGTAGCTACTTAGCGTTTTCCAGTGCAGCTACAAATTTGGTACCGGATGAAGATTTTTCCGGAGGGTTCAAGCAGGTTTTTATAAGAAACATGGGGATTGAGCAAACCTTTGTTATTAGTAGGGCTGCAGATGGGACCCTTGGTGATGGTGATTCATCTCTGCCAAGCCTATCGTTTCGGGGTGATATTCGCACCTTTCTAACCCAGGCTTCTAATCTGGGCGGTAGTACAACTAATACCGTGGCCACTATTAGTAACAGCACTAATAAAGTTCCGACAGTTATCAACACATTAATTGACGGAACTGTCAGTAACGGTAGAGCCACAAGCGCCAAGATCTCACCGAACGGATTTTATGTGGCGTTCTCTGATACCGGTACGAACCTTGCCCAGGGTCCGACCGGTAGCTTTGCGCAGAGTTACATAAAGAACGTGATCACTGGAGAGGTTCTTCGTACCAGCGTTACCTCAGGCGGAGTGGCTGGAGACGATACAAGTGCCCAGGTCTCAATCGGTGGAGCTGGATTTAATTCGCTTGCGGTCAGGACATCGTTTACCTCGCGGGCCTTTAACTTAAATAGTATTGGGGCTGGGGGCGCTAATACAGCGATCTATCGAGCTGATATTGGTGTGTCCCCACCCCCACTTACTAGCGGCGTTATTCTAAGCGCCCCACCAGATATAGCGATTACCTCGAGAAAGGCAACCTTCACGTTACAGGAGTTCTCGGATGCTAATATAGGATCATTAAGCGTTGGCACCTTCGCTACGAGTGTGAAATACAACGTAGAGATCCGCTTAACTACAACCAAAACTAGGATCATTAGGAATACAACTCGCAACCAGATTACAGCACGCAAGCTCTCCCCTGGCAGCTATACCGTGCGTTATCGGGTTACGGGAGAAACATCGAGCGGAACCGCTATTAAGAGTAAGTACAGCCCGAAGGAGACCTTCGTAATTGAGTAAGGTATGCGTTAGTCGACCGAGTGAGAGCTTAGAAATATCGAGCGCTCAAGCGCCACGAAGAAGCTCTGATACGGCTGTGGATCGAGCACCGGACGGTCATTAAACTGGGCGTTAGCCCGCACGATTATCTCTCGATTGCCACGCTGCCGCACCGAAACGGTCATGCGCATTGAGTAGCCATCAAGCTTAGTTGCGCTGACGGTTCCGAGTTCAAGGTCGGCCTTATCAACAACGAAACTTAGGTCCTGCAAAGTTGCAATAACGGCGCGCAGAGTTTTTTCACGGTCCTGCGTATCAAATCCACGTGACTGGATCTGGCGAAGCTGAACCTGAGATTGCTCCGAATCTAATATGCCGGGGTTCCTCGGCACACAGCCGCTACAGAGGGTGAGAACGAGGGTAGCGCATAGTAGGTTTTTCATTAGATGTTGTGAGCCTCAAGAAAAAGTGACTTAGAGAGCTCTGAAAAAAACTCCTGGTAGAGTGCGGGGTCCTCTAAGCCCTCAATCCGTCAGATCCAGCCCAAGTCGTTCCAGACCATACGCTGAAAGGTGATGCGAACGGTGGACTCCCTTGGGCTCATGGCACGAGTTACTAGAGAGATCCTGATACGTTGTGTAACGTCTACAGGGATATTGGTGCCCACAAAAACACCGACTATAATTTTATTGGTAATCTGCACGGCGTCCGTAGCGTCCCTATTCTTTGATGCCACAAGAAGCCCAAGCTTTGCCTCAGATTCATCGAGCTCAAAACCGAGATCTTGAAGCACCGAGAGCGAGGCTTGCAGCAGCTCCGATTCGTCTGAGGTATCGAAGCGGCGGGTCTGAAGGCGACGTAGCGAGGCCGCCTCAGGTTGCAGCGTCAGGGCCTCCTTCGGAATATGGTACGCGCACCCTGATAGAGCAGGGAGTACGGTGCTGGCAATAGTAGCTAGCAATAGGAACGGTAAACGCATAACTATTTCTAGAACTGTGATGAGTGGTAGGCGAAGTCCCTGACCAGCTTGTTATGATCAAACTTAATTATAACAGTTAGGGTTTTTTGCGTTGTGGCGGAAGCGCCGCTGTTCGCTGAGTACGATGAGCCAAGACCCGCGCCAACTAATCCAGCTCCGACCTCAGCTCCCCCAAGGATAAGGCTCGATATTCCACCAGAATCGCTAGAGTAGGCCCGCTCCGTTGAGATCTTGTCGTAGATCCAGGTCTCGCGTCGATCCTCGTCTGATGTAACAACGTTAGGTGAGCCTAGCACCCCCGCCACATCAGCTCCCGACATACCGACCCGTACCTCACGTTGCACCTGTCCGACGGTGATGGCAGATTTTCTGTCGGCGGAGACTGCGTCGCGGTGGTATTGAGCCCCCGTACAGGCGCTCAGCAGGCTAAGTACGATAAGGGATAGAAGCTTTGTGTGGTTCATGGTGACGTCCTCCAAAAGTATAGACCTTAAGTCTAGTCTGGCGCGATTAGCTGCACAACATTAAGGTTAAGGTAAGCCCTTGTTCTAACCCCGAGAGCGAGTAAAGATGAGACAATAGCCGTATTTATAGTGGGTTATAAAGAAGGAAACAGCATGAAAGCGACATACACATATATAATGCTCGGACTTGCAATGGTGCTGGTGGAGTGCGCTCCTGTGTTTGCCGAGACCGCCGTCAATCAGCCAGCCAAGCATCTGGATCTATCTGCGCCACCTATTAACCCCAATATAATCGAGATCCCACTTGTTCCACCATCGAGTGCTGCCGCAACAGCTCAGCTACACCTTGATAACGACGATGGTGATGATGAAGACGATCTAGATGACACCAAAACCCTGCAGGCTATCGTGCCTCACGTAGAGGAGGACTCCGCCGGAGCTTTGGATGATATGGGTGATGTTGGTGGTGATTTCGAGGAGTAGAAGGCTGCTGCTATCATTAGCACAAGCCCTATAACTATCAGCGTTAGCGGGCGCGCTAGGTGCTCAGAGAGTAGTGGCAGTCGTACGTCCTGTGGATTGAGGGGGTCTACCCACAGCTTAATGGTATCACCCTGCTCTATCCTCTGTAGAAGTGGTAGGTGGGTGATCGATCGGTGTTGAGAGCCGTTCTTTAATCTGAACTCAACGTGTAGCGGTGTTCGTTGTCGGGGCTTGGGTGAGCCACGTAGCTCTTCTATTACCATAACCAATGCCTCTACGGACTCGGCTTTCTTTATAAAGCTATAGAGCTTAAAGCCGTCTCGTCCACCGATAACGATAAGTATGATCCCGATAATAATAAGTATGCTGCGCATATAGGGACTAAGATAAGCAAGAATAGCGATCTATGGTAGTACTAAAAACTACTAGGCTGAAATCTATAAAGTGTTACGCTACTGTCCATAGGGGCAGCTAACTTGGAACAACTTGGAACAGAGCCGAGAGTTTAAATTACCAGAGCCCGAGAGGGCTCTGGTAGGCGAGGTTCCTTCATGGGATCTATCACTTGCCTTGCCCGATAATCCGCTAGAGAGCTCCTTTCAGATCGATCAGTTAGCAGAGTTAGCTGCTAAAGTTACTCAGAGCTGTCATGAGCGCAAAATACCTAGCGAAGCTATCGTTAGAGAGATTATAGCTCTAGGCGCTCATCAACTAATTAGTAATGACGTTCATGTGCTCCGGGAGGCGATCGATAAGGTTATAGTCGAGGGTGGCCCGCTAGAGTTGCTTCCTGCCCTATTTATCAATGTGCGAGAGCAGTGCCACCACCCCTTGCAGCTCTCGCTGCAAGATCTCTTGGCTACCTTCAATACGGAGCGCCGTTTCTTCTGTGGTAGTGAGGGAGAAATTGATGGAGGTGGTAGCGCCAAATTTCAGTCTCTGGTAGCAATTGCGCTTAATCAACCACAGCTACGTAACGTTTCGCAAGGAGCGCTTATCTCTGCCATCGGAGAGATTCTAGGTAGCGTGTCTGTTCGCCAACAGCAGCGAGTCTTTCTTGCGCTATCGCCCATGCTTAATAGGGATACCGAGCTACAAGATATCGAACTTTTAAGGGATCTTCTATGTAGAGAGAAAGAATTAGGCCAACGTGATCGCTTAAAGGCGCTGGGAACTTTCTCTGCCAGTATGAGCCACCTAAAAGCAGATAATCCACGGTTGTGGCAGCGCTGCCGCGAGTTCGTTAGTTGCTCACTAGCCGCGGGGTTCGAGTCGCCAAGGATACTCTTTGGGTCCTTTATTAAGCTTATTGAGAGCAAGATTAACCCCATAATTATTGAGGCGTTTCTTAATGCGGTCCCAAGACTAACACAGGAGCGCTCGGGTCAAAACACTGCGGAGCTGGTGAGCGCCGCCCTACAAGCTTGGATTACTACACCTCCGAATGAACAGGCATGTCGCAGCTTTATTGAGGCACTTAAGCAGGACGGAGCCGCTAATGTTGGACAGCTTTTTGCGCGCTTGCTCGCTAGTTGCTACGAACGTAGCGAGTTTCTGCAGGTGTCCTGGAGTCTGCTGGGGGATCTTACAGGTGTTTTAGTTGAGGGCCAAACAAACACATACCGACACGAGATCCATAGACGGTTAGCTGATCTTCACCGTGGTTATGCAAATTCGCTCCGTTTTGACCTTAAGCGCCTGCCGTATGAGACGGTCAGCCCGCTGGGTAGATTTGGTCTTGAACTGGGAGCTCTCCAACTCGTACATGCTAGTAGCAACGAAGGATTTCCAGGAAGTGGGATAGTGCTTAGTAATCTTGCCACCGAAAAGATCTTCGTTACGGATCCTAATAGTCCAACAGATCCATTTATCTCTTACAAAAAAGCCTGGCCATCCCTCGCCAGTAAGATACAGGATCTAACAGAGCTCAAGCTTGTGTTATGCCGAGGAGTAATGATTATCCAGGGGCCTGCAGAGCATACGATCGCCATCGGTCGGAGTTCTCCGCAACACTACTCCCTTATGATCTTTAACGATCACCACCACAATACATCCCTAATTAAGGCGCTGCTTGTTGATTCCGCATGGTTACTGAATAGGCTCTCCCCATGTCTTAAGGATTGGCAGTCAAGCTGGAGTCCTGCCAAAATTAATTCATCTGTTCAAGATATAAATGGGATGGGTTTACTGCCAGAGGAAATTCTTGCACAGAATAAGAGCGATAAAATCATTGCGGTCGATGTTGGCTCACCCCTAACTATGGCCTCCAGCGTTGACCAAGAGATAGCTGGGTATCTGATGGAGACCCTTAATTTGTTTGATCTGTTTCGGCTTGCGCATGCCGTGGTCCACAAGGGTTTTGCAGGTGAGTGCGGACTTGGTTGCGACTACTCGCTTCGGCAGGATGATTCTGCGCAGGGAGAGATCTACCGCTCCTCGATCTTAATGCAGGCCCCTGCCCCGGCAGAAAATGAGCGAGATCTAGTTGATGACGAGGCATCGCTTGGACCTTTGCTTGATGCGTTAAAATGGCACCTGTATCTTAAATCCGAGGGTGGCCCGATATCAGAGCACGATCCGATGCTGGTTACAGCGAAAACTCTGAGCTATTCTGACTCGCCGGATGGAGACTTCGTACTGGATCTTAGAAGCCTTGAATGTCGTATTCATGATCTTCCATTTGCGCTCTTCGATCGCAGCTATCCGGTGCTTACACTAGATGTAGAGCTTATCTGGCTGAACGAATTACTGCCACGTTTTATGAATTCGTTTCAGGATCTGCGTATAGTTCCCCGTAGCCAGCTAAAGCGCCGGGTCTTGCAGATAGATACTGATTAACTGTAGGGCTATCTATATGCCGAAACTATTCACTACGCCTAAGTCCGAGTGCTACAAGTTTCTGCAGTAGCTCCTCGTATGAGTAGCCGGCCTGTTTAGCTGAGTCGGCAAAGTCCTCGCCGCTCGCGATCTCTGGATTGGGATTTGCTTCGATGATAAAGACCTCGCCGCTTGGCTTAAGGCGCAGATCGATACGCGCATAGCCGGAGAGCTCAAGCGCACGATAGGTGCGTTTGCAGATGTTTTCGATGCGAAGCACTAGCTCTGGCGAGAGGTCTGTGGCGGCTCGGCTTACTATACCGTGCTTCTGCTGATACTTGGCGTTCCACTTGACCCGACGTGTCGCTATTAGCGGCGCGCCCTCTGGCATATTTTCAAAAACGAGCTCCCAGATCGGAAGGACCGTTAAACGCGCCTCCCCGATAATGCCAACGTACAGCTCGCGGCCCTCGATATACTCCTCTACGATGACGTCCGTATTATGCTTATCGTGCATAAACGCAACACGCTCCGCGAGCTCCTTGTCGTTATCAACGACGGATGCGGCTGATATTCCAAGCGACGCCTCCTCAAGCAGAGATTTTACAAAGAGTGGAAATGTGAGCTTGCGCGGGCGTCGCACCTTACGACCCCTTGGGAATACGGCAAAATCTGGGCCGGGTATACGGTGGTAGCTCAAGACCTTTCTACTTAACGCCTTATCGCGGGCCAACATCATGCCACGCGGATTGCATCCGGTATGCGGGATCTGAATCAGCTCAAGAAAGCTAACAACATTTTGATCGTAGAGCGGTTGGTCGTTAAACTCCTCTAGCAGGTTAAATACTATATCTGGCTTAAATTCCCTGACCGTCGTGCGGATAGGCTCAAGATCGGAACGTACGCCAAGCATCGTTACTTCGTGTCCTAGCCCTCTAAGCGTTGAGATCACGTATTGTTCGGTACGCCACTCTTCATTGTGAAAGTCAGCATCACTCGACACATGCTCAGGAGGGGTAAGGTCTTCGTGTGCCAGGCAGAGGATGCGCAGCTTTTTCATAGGGCAACCCTGTGTCTTCCACTATGCAGGTAGTTCATGGTCTGAACTGTAACCAGCACCGTAAACTGTTTGATGGTCTCCTCCTCTGAGAGGGTCAAGCGCAAGCCAAGCTCCGAGGCGCGCCGTAGCATCGCCTCAAGTACCCTATCGATAGTATATTGATAGGTTCCCGTCCAGCGAGAAACGGTTGAACGAATCAAGCGCCTCTTTCGTCTAATAAAGCTTGAGGCGGGCAGGTTTTTGGAAAATGCTGCTTGATCAGAAAATAGGGTGAGTAGCTCCTTGTCGTAAAAGCATGGGGTCTCTTTGCTGTACTTCTCCTTTCGAATAGCATAGTGCTCTGCAAGGGTCTTTTTAATGGAGCGTAGCGGGTCAAGCAGCTTTTTGTTCTGTACGGGCGCTGGTTTTTCAGCGATTTCACCCATTAGCCGCTCCATGTAGAGGAGCTTATTTATGGCCGGCCAGCCCTTATAGCGTTCGCGCCAATCTGAATTTGGCGTAAGCCATACGGCAAAGGTCTCTGCAAAATCCTCGTCCGGATGACTCTGCGCATACCATGGATCTAGATGTAGGACGAAGCTCTTACTGTATGGCTTGGGGGTGTAGTACTCAGGATATGTAAGAGACGATCTTCCAAAGACCTTTTTGCGTTGCTTTAGAAGCCTTAGACGAAAACCGTTCTCGATAGCATGCCCAACCTCGTGGCGCAGAATCTTTAGACACCAAGCCTCCTCGCCCCCCTCAACCTCCAGGAGTTGTGCTCGCTCAAGTTTCTCGAGTCGTGGGTGCGCCAGATAGAACGGAATGGCTATGCCGGGTATACCATCTGCGCAGAACCACTCGTCAGAGAGCCAGAAGTGCGGCTCAAAAAGTATGTTGCGATCTCGCAGCTCCTGTCTAATAAGCGCAATACGGTGCTCAAGTGGTGTGCCCTCGATAGAGAGCTCAAGGTCGCACATATTGATCTTGAGCAGCTCTTCATCTGGGAGCTCGGCCCAGTGTGGTTGTGTTGAGCGTTGATTGGAGTCTCCGTAACTATTCACTATGTTTTACCGTATAGTATTGTCACCCCCGATTTGCTCCGCAAATCGACCCATGACGGGTTTGTACAGATACCCCGCTTATTCCTGTTCCTGCTGCGTTGTTTCTACGATCAGCGCCGCTTTATAGCGGGCGCTACCCTTGCTTACTATATCGCAGCTCTCTGAGGCCTGATCGAACACCACTACTACATCACCCTGCTCTAGCTGCCGTCTTACTTGAGAGACCTTACTCTCAAGGGTCTGAGCACCGGCCGGATGCTCTCCGTAGTCGGTTCCTTCCCGAAGTACGAAGTCTTCAATTACGCCCTGCAGTACGGCTGGGCTTAGGAGTGAATACGGGATAATCACACAGCGCTTTTAGTGCTCGTGTCCACCTGGGCCATGCACATGCCCGTGTGAGAGCTCCTCATCTGTGGCAGGTCGTACATCTATTAGCTCAACATCGAAGTGTAGCACCACACCAGCTAAAGGATGATTTGCATCGAGCATAATACAATCAGGCTGCATATCGACGATGCGAGCTGGGAGGCTCTGTCCCTCATCAGATTGAAGCTCCACTATCTCGTCTATACCAACTGTATCTGGAAGGGTCCATTGCTCACGCGGGACGGTTATCACGAGATCTTCCCGGCGTGGGCCGTAACCCTCTTCAGGAGCTACTACAACATTTAACGTCGCGCCTACGGTCTTGCCGACCAGCGCCTTCTCAAGACCGAGTACGATCTGCTCGTAGCCGTGTAGGTATGAAAGTGGATCTCCACCCTGAGATGAGTCAAGTACCTCGCCGTCTCCATTCTTAAGCGTGTAATGAAACGACACTACGGTGTCCTTTGATACTAGCAGCAGATTTTTCATAAGGGCTCCTATCGATGGCTATGCCACAGTTAATCAGCAGCACGGCAGACTAGTTAATGTTCAGAGGCTAGCACAGGGCCCTAGGGCTAGGGAAATACCCCTTAAGCGGGCAAATTTAGCGAAGATCGGCTCAAAAAGGTGCGATAAAACGCCGACTATGTTAGAGATTATGACTATAAAATATGGTCAATAGTGAAGTTTCTACAAAAGAGCTAGCAGCTCATACAGCCAAGCGCAGGACCTTCGCTATCATCAGCCATCCTGACGCCGGGAAAACAACCCTGACCGAGAAGCTGTTGCTTTATTCGGGTCAGATCGGCGTGGCAGGAATGGTACGCGCCAGAAAGGGTGGGCGCGCTACGAGCTCCGACTGGATGACCCTTGAGCAGGAGCGTGGAATCTCGGTCTCAGCCTCGGCCATGCAGTTCCCGTACAAGGGCTCTATTATTAACGTGCTCGATACGCCGGGCCACCAGGACTTTAGCGAAGATACCTACAGAACCCTCACGGCTGCCGATAGCGCAGTGATGGTGCTCGATGCAGCCAAGGGCGTCGAGGCGCAGACCCGCAAGCTCTTCGCGGTCTGTCGTATGCAGCGCACCCCGATACTAACCTTTATCAATAAGATGGATCTATCTAGCAAGGATCCCTTAGAGCTACTGGAGGAGGTTGAGCAGGTGCTTGGAATCCTGGCATCTCCTATTAGTTGGCCAATCGGTAGCGGCAGCTCATTTAAGGGGGTTGTTTATCCCGCTACGCGTGAGGTAATGCTCTTTACAAAATCAGAGCAGGGCGGCGCAGCCAGGGCGAGCTATCAATCTTTAAGCCTCGATCAAGCGTTAGCAAGTGGCGCACTCATGCAAGAGGAGTATACGCAACTTAATGAAGAGCTGGAGCTTCTTGCAACGGCTGGTAATCCATTCACCAACGAAAAATTTCTGGCCGGGGAGGTCACGCCGGTCTTTTTTGGCTCGGCCCTAACTAATTTCGGAGTGGAGCCGTTCTTCGACCGATTTTCAGAGCTTGCTCCGACCCCGCACCCCTATGAGGCCTTAAATGGTGCTGGTGAGATAGTACGAATTGATCCGATTGAGCGCCCTTTTTCAGCCTATGTTTTTAAGATTCAGGCCAATATGAATCCCCGTCACCGGGATAGTATGGCGTATCTGAGGGTCTGTTCCGGGAGGTTCGAACGCGACATGGTGGTAAAGCATCACCGCTCTGCCAAAGATATTCGACTCTCCCGTTCGTATAGCCTCGTAGCGCAGGATAGAAGCACCGTTGATGAGGCCTTTCCAGGCGATATTATCGGCGTAATTAATCCAGGTGCGTTCGCTATCGGCGATACAGTTTCACTTGAGGGGGGCTTTAATTTTAAGCCTATGCCGCAGTTTCCCCCAGAGATCGTAGCACAGATTCGTCCAACTGATGTCTTGCGGCATAAGTCGTTTGACAAGGGTATCAATCAACTGGCCTACGAGGGTGCGGTACAGATATTGCGCTCGCTAAAGAATCCAAAGGATCCACCCCTGGTTGCTGCGGTCGGAAAGCTTCAGTTTGAGGTGTTGCAGTTTAGGTTAAAGGAGGAGTACGGGGTTACCTCGGCGATTGATTATCTCCCCTACCGCCATAGCGTCTACGTTCTTGGGGATGTAAAGACATTAGTCCTTCCGATGGGTTCATTTCTAGCGCTCGATGCGCGCGATCGCACTGTGCTGCTATTAAGCGCAGACTGGGAGAAGAAGTACGTGCGCGAGAAGAATCAGGGCCATGAGTTCCCTGATTTTATTTAACTATTTTCAGCTACACCCCTAAACCCGGCATCAAGGTCCCCGATAAGATCTGGAAGATCCTCTATGCCCACCGATAGTCGAATCAGCCCATCGACGATGCCGTTTCTTTCGCGCATCTCCTTTGGAATAGAGGCATGCGTCATAATGGCCGGGTGTTCGATTAAACTCTCAACACCCCCCAGGCTTTCAGCTAATGAGAAGATCTTCACGTTCTCAAGGAAGGTGCGCGAGGCCTCTAGGCCGCCCCGCAGGATAGTCGTAATCATACCACCCCCTGAGCGCATCTGTCGCTTTGCCACCGAATATTGTGGATGACTTGGTAGACCAGGATAGATCACCCTTTCAACTAAGGGATGTTTTTCGAGGTATTCTGCTATCTGCAGCGCACTTGCAGCGCTACGCTCCATGCGAACTGCGAGGGTCTTTACACCGCGCAGAATAAGAAAGCAGTCAAAGGGGCTCGGCACAGAACCGACGGCGTTTTGCAGAAACGCCAAGCGCTCTTTAAGCTCCAGGTTATCGCCTACCACGACGATCCCTCCGATTACATCGGAGTGTCCATTTATATACTTCGTGGCGGAGTGCAGAACGAGCGAGAATCCGTACTTAAGGGGGCTCTGTAGATAGGGCGAGGCGAAGGTGTTATCACAGACCGAGATAAGGCCAGCTTTTTGCGCAAAATCTCCAACCTGCTCCAGATCGACAACCTTTAGTAGTGGATTAGTTGGGGTTTCAATCCAGAGCATGCGGGTATTTGGCCTGCGCGCCTCCTCTAGCCTCGCCCGAACAGATCGGGGATCAGAGAGATCGACATAGGTAACATCAAGACCAGCCGAGTGTTTTCGGACTCGCTCAAAGAGTCGATAGGTTCCACCGTATAGATCGTCACCGGCGATGATATGGGAGTTCGCGGGTAGAAGATCTAGCACCGTTGCGCTAGCGGCAAGTCCACTTGAAAAGGCGAATCCGGCGCTGCCCCCCTCGAGGCTTGCCACACACTGTTCGTAGGCGTAGCGAGTGGGGTTGTGTGAACGCGCGTAGTCGAAGCCCTGATGCACCCCGGGGCTACGTTGTACGTAGGTTGAGGTTGCAAAGATAGGTGGAATAATCGCGCCGGTGGTTGCTTCGGGCTCCTGCCCGACATGCAGCGCCATAGTTGAAAAACCCATAGTTGAAAAACTAGCGGATTGAGAGCAGCCTTTATTTTTAGTCATCGTTCTTCCTGCGCAGATAATTAAGGTAGTCTATCTTAGTGATAAGTCCGATAAAGCGCCCCTCATGTACTACGATCGGAACCATATTACGCTCTAGAAGCGGCACCAGCGCGGAGGGATCGGCGCTAGGGTGGAGGGTTTCAAGCTGAGTAGACATAAAGTCCTGTACGTTACGGGAAAACTGCGCTTTATTTGGGCTTGCGGCACTGAGCAGATCCCACTCATCGATAATACCGATTAGCTCCGTACCTATAAGGACCGGAAGTTGAGAGACCCCATGCGCCCGCATACGGGTGTAAGCTATAAGCAGGGTATCGCTAGGCTCTACGGAGATCGAGACTTTGTTGGTTATCAGGTCCCTTAGATCTCCGTAGTGCTCACCGGCTATTAGACCCTGGTCGCGCATCCAGGTGTCGTCGAACATCTTTGTAATGTAGCGATTTCCGGTGTCGCAGATAAACGTAATGATCCGTTTCGGCGTTGTCTGCTCGCGGCAGTAGCGCAGGGCTGCAGCAAGTAGTAGCCCTGAGGATGTTCCGGCCAGGATACCTTCGCGTCTGAATAGCTCGCGTGCGAACTCGAAGCTCTCAGCATCACCTACCGAATAGCTTTTTTTAACCCGTGATAGATCCGATACCGGTGGGATAAAGTCTTCGCCCATGCCCTCAATTAGCCAGCTTCCAGATTCCTTTAGGAGCTCGCCGGTTTTGATATAGTGATCGAGGATTGAGCCCTTAGGATCGGCCAGCACCATCTCGGTCTGTGGTGAAACCTTGGCGAAGAAGCGCGAAAGCCCGGTCATCGTTCCACCTGAACCGACCCCACATACAACAGCGTCGATACGGTGCCCCATCTGCTCCCACATCTCTGGGCCGGTGGTTGCTTCATGCGCATCGGGATTAGCGCGATTGGCGAACTGATTTGCATAGAACGAGCCGGGGGTTTCGGCTGCGATACGCTCGGCGATATCCTGGTAGTAGGCCGGGTGCCCCCTTCCTACGTCGGAGCGTGTGATGATAACCTCAGCACCAAGGGCTCGTACGGTGCGCACCTTCTCCTGACTCATCTTATCCGGAATAACGAGCAGTAACTTGTAGCCCTTCAAGGCAGCAACGAGGGCCAGCCCAAGGCCGGTATTTCCTGCCGTTGCCTCTATTATGGTGCCTCCAGGCATCAGTGCTCCTGAGCGCTCGGCCGCTTCGATCATACCGAGCGCGATACGATCCTTGATAGAGCCGGTTGGGTTCTGGTTCTCAAGCTTTACGTATATCTCGCACCCCGCTGTATCGAAGTGGGTTAGTTGCAGGATGGGGGTATTGCCTATTAGGTCGAGCACCGAGGTTGTCATGGATCTAATTGTACCGCACACCCAGGCAGCTCGAAAGAAGGTTCCTTCGTTTAGGGGAGGCGTTGGGAATGCCAATTCAAAACAGCACGACAAGGGGTATTGACAACTCTACGCTCCCCCCTAAGTATATAAAATATGAAGAATGGCGCTCCCAGCGCTTCGCTACATCGCTATGATAACCTATAGCTTGAGGGCTTATAAGCTTAAGTAGTTTTTGGGGTGCAGATACAGTGGTGAGACAAGGGATCAGGCTGGCGATCGGTTACGTAGATCCAGTTGACAAACTGCGCGGAAAAGAGGAAGAGATATTACAGTTGTTCAAATGAAAACTCACGGCGGTAATCTATGGCCAACCCGCGATCTAACAATCTTTCATCCTTAGTAGTCTTCGATAACTTCAATATCCGCCGCCACTACGATGAAGCTACAGAGACCTGGTTCTTTGCCGTAGTTGACATAGTCGCTGTATTAATCGAACAGAGCGAACATCAAAAGGCCAGAAAATACTGGAACAAGCTATCCCAGAGGCTTAGAGAGGAGGGCAGCCAGTCGGTGACAAATTGTCACCGACTGAAGATGCGGGCTAAAGACGGTAAGTTTTATCTGACCGACGTTGCAAATATCGAAACTCTACTGCGTATTATCCAGTCGGTGCCAAGTAAAAAAGCGGAGCCTGTTAAACTCTGGCTTGCTCGTGTCGGAAGTGAGAGGGTTCAAGAGATCTCAGATCCAGCCCTATCTGTTGATCGAGCAAGAGAAAATTGGAAAAAGCACGGCAGAAGTGAGAAGTGGGTTCAACAACGGATGATGGGTCAAGAGACTCGCAATAAACTAACTGACTATTGGAGTCAGCATGATGTTAAGCAGGGCGAAGAGTTCGCTATTCTCACAAATATCATTCACGAGGAATGGGCAGGTTTAAGCGTTAAAGATCATAAAAAACTTAAGAATCTAAAATCTCAGAACCTGCGAGATCACATGAGTGAAGCTGAGTTGATATTTACGGCACTCGCCGAGCTATCGACAAGGCAGATAGCAGAAAGTGTGCAAGCAAGAGGTCTTGAGGAAAACAAAGTGCCTGCAAAAAAGGGCAGCAAGATCGCAAGAGATGCCCGTATCTCGCTTGAACAAAAAACAGGCAAGAGCGCTATTACAGACGAGAATTTCCTGCCCCCATCCAAAACTAAGAAACTGCCAAAGAGAAGCAAGTGAAACCTCTTGCACAATAATAAATCAGGTTCGCGATCTTTTTCCTGGCCGGCCTAGAGTCCGGGGCTTCCAGTCCTAACGCATGGGCTAAGCACTAACGCCGTACGGGGCGGTATCGTGAGTTTTATAGCTCCGCTAGCTGCGGTAACAAAAGGTGCGGTAGCAAAGGGTTCGGCAGAAAAAGGTGCAGTAGAAAAAGGTACAGTAGCGTACTCGGTTTTACAATCGATATGATTTGCACCACCATAGCAAGCAGCATCTGTATTGAGCGCCACCGTATAGCGCCCTGGCTTAACCCAGATCTCGCGATCTTGGCACGACCTATCTGGATGCAGATTAAATACAAATAATAGCCCTGCCCGCTCAAACACCAGGATCTTATCCTCTACGTGCTCGTAGTGCTTATAGGGCCACTCCTGCTCTAATAGCGCAGAGTCCTCGGCTAACTTCATCATGGCTCGGTCAAAATCTGCCAGGTAACGATATTTTAGATCTGGCGCGTCCCGAAGGCTCCACTGCCTACGCGCATAGTGATACGACCAGTTGTTGCCCTCACGGGGAAAATCAACCCACTCCGGATGCCCGAACTCGTTGCCCATAAAGGTCAGGTAGCCGTGACCCGCAGTGCCGAGGGTAATCAGGCGGATAATCTTATGCAGAGCAATGGCACGATCTATAACAAAGCTCTGATTGCTCACCCCCATGCTCCAGTACATCTCCTGGTCAGCAAGCCAGAACATAACGGTCTTATCGCCAACTAGCGCCTGGTCATGCGACTCGGCGTAGTTAATGGTGCGCTCATCGGCGCGACGATTAGTAAGCTCCTGCCAGATCTGAGATACGTTCCAATCCTCGTCGCGGGTGTGCTTGAGGAGCTTAATCCAGTAATCAGGGATACCCATCGCGAGACGATAATCAAAACCAACCCCACCCTGCTCTATAGGTGCCGCAAGGCCGGGCATGCCGCTAACCTCCTCGGCGACAGTTATCGCATCGGGGCGAATCTCGTGAATAAGTGAGTTTGCAAGGGAGAGGTACGCTACGGCGTCCTCGTCTACGTTGCCGCTAAAGTAGTGCTCGTATGATGATGCCCCAGAGCCAAGCCCGTGGTCGTGATAGATCATGCTCGTTACGCCGTCAAAGCGGTAACCATCGAACTTAAAATGGTCTAGCCAGTAACGACAATTAGAGAGCAAGAGATGTAGCGTTTCGCTTTTTCCGTAATCAAAGAGGCGCGTATTCCAGGCAGGGTGCTCGCCGCGCTCCCCTTCGTGGAAATAGAGGGTGTAGCTTCCATCGAACCTACTTAGCCCCTCAAGTTCGTTCTTAACGGCGTGCGAGTGCACTAGATCCATAATCACCGCGATACCGAGACCGTGTGCAGTATCGACTAGTTCCATTAGATCCTCCGGGGTGCCGAAGCGCGAGGATGGTGCGAAGAAATTTGAGACCTGGTAACCAAAGGAGCCGTAATATGGATGCTCCTGGACGGCCATCAGTTGAATCGTGTTGTAGCCTGCGCCTGCGATACGGGGAAGTATCCGCTCGGTAAACTCACTATAAGTTCCTACGCTTGCATCCTCCTGCGCCATACCAACGTGCGCTTCGTAGATCCGGCGAGCGGTCTTTTTAACTCTAAAATTAGGATGTCTCCAACGATAGCTCTCAGTCGGCGCCCAGACCTGTGCACTAAAGAGCTTAGAAGTTGGGTCCTGAACAACCCGACGACAGAAGGATGGAATACGCTCTGCACAGATCTCACGACCGTGCTCATGCCAGAACATTAGTAGCTTATAGTGGTCACCGTGCTTAAGCGCCGAAAGTGGTAACGTGATATCCCAGCTGCTTTGGTCACGACGAACTAGGTCGTAACGTGAGTCCTCCTTCCAGCCAGTAAAGTCGCCGATAACTGTAATACGGGAGGCGTTCGGGGCGCGCTCACGCAAGATCCAGGCAGAGGACGTTTTATGCAGCCCGAAGAACTCGTGCCCCTGGGCAAAGTCAACCAACGACATGCGGTCGCTGGTGATGCGTTGCTCGAAATCCTTAGCAAGGCGGCCACGGTATTCGATAGCGCCAGCGTAGGGAGCGAGCCAGCCATCGAGTTGAACTAGTTTAGGGGTCTCTGATGTCATATCCACTTAAGCATGCTAGCTCATTTTGTACTGCCTAGGGAGCCCAACAGTAGCGTAATAATGCTTAATTCAGCTACACTGTGAAAAGTTATGACAACAGATAAACCAAAGACCCAAGCCTGCCACATCCTTACCCTGATAAACGGAGAGACGGAGGAGCTTATGGATCTGATTGAAATCAAGGGTTTTGATCTCAATAAGTTCTGTGTGCAGTTCGATGTTCCGGTCGAGAGCGACCCGGAGATGCTCGATCGATATGCGGTAGGTCCCGATGATGCACAGTTCGTAATCGACGCCATTGGAGTGGTTATAGCGTTTGATTTTGCGAAGTATGCCTACTTTATTGAGGCGGCAGAGCGGCACTGATTAGGTGCGGTTAGACAGGAGCAACGCCGAGTGAGGCAAAGACACCCTCTTTAATCAAGCCACGAGCCTCTGCGCTTAGAGCATAGCTTGGCTGAGCTCCCGGCATACGAAGACACTCAAGCATCCTTAGATCTACTATTGTGCGCAAAATACGCTCGGTATCCTTACTCTTCTCTTTGTTGGATTCGGCTGCACTTAATACAAGCTTTTGCGTAAGAAGATCGAGGGGAACGAATTCACCCTCCGGCGTATCTCGCATGTAGTTCATGGTAGCAGAGAAGCGTTGCGTGACGGTTGGAGTTAGTCTGAACCATTTAACTAAACTCTCGGCACGGGTGTCTGGTAGCGGGATGTTTTTCAGGATCTCATTAACGCCGTAGCGGATCATATCAAGAGTTTTTGCGATTTCTCGAATATTTTGAGTCACATTAGCTATCTTTTCAGATAGCCTCGCCAGGTTGTCTTCATTTTTAAGATTGTTCAGTGCGTATAGGCCGGATTGAAGAGAGGCTTTAACGTTCTCAATCTCTTGCTGAGAGAGCTTTAGATTAGGGTCGATATCTCTGCCCGCTGCCATATGCTACATCCTTTGCTGGCTAATACGTTAATTATCCGGCCAAATCGGCATGTAGTAAAGGATCTTAGTTTCGATGGTGACCCATCAGGATAGATCCGGACTATTCAGCTCCATTACAGGTGTGGAACCCTTCTATCATGGCTTAGCATCGTAATTTCGGTAGTAACACAATTAACCCTACCGGAATTCCGTATATGAACGCTAAGTACTCGATAGAGCTAGGCAAGGATGAGGAGAAGGTAGCGCAGCTTTTAACCCGTGATGCCTGGGTCTA
>Ga0114970_10000725_pt1 | contig 24683 bp, 19 predicted proteins | sample M_140205_XF_Meta_FD_87030 | JGI IMG/M metagenome (GOLD analysis project Ga0114970, IMG submission 87030) | Freshwater microbial communities from Lake Montjoie, Canada to study carbon cycling - M_140205_XF_MetaG | ecosystem: Environmental > Aquatic > Freshwater > Lake | place: Lake Montjoie...
GCCTCTCACTTTCGTGAGAGGCTTTGTGATTCGGATTGGATTCGAACCAATGGCCCTCATCTTAGAAGGATGACGCTCTATCCAGCTGAGCTACCGAACCTTATCTTTTCTTAGGCTGCAAATTTAATGAAAAATAAGCCTGATTTCAAAGAAAATAGGGCTATAAATCAATCTATTGCCATTAAATCTCTAATGACCACACTTGCCACTGTGCAACCGAAAATAGCAGGCATATAGCTTAAAGTTCCAATGATTGACTTCTTAGGGTAGGCATTCTCCGTTTCAATTATTTTAGTTTGATCTGGCTTTTCAGGACTAAATACCACTTTCAACCCTTTTTTAATACCTAAGGCTTGTAAACGTTTTCTTACATATCTAGCCAAATTACATTCATAGGATTTGGAAAGATCTGTGACTTTGATTTGTGAAGGGTCTAGTTTTCCACCTGCACCCATTGAACTTACAATAGGTAATTTTCTGTCCATACAAGCTTTAATTAAATCTACTTTCGCAGACAAAGTGTCAATACAATCTACTATATAATCCCATTTTTCTTTTTCAATTAAAGCAATTGTTTTTTCGTCCTGCATAAAGTCTTCAATAATTGTTAAATCTAGTAGGGGATTGATATCTAATAATCTTGCCGCTAATACTTTTGCTTTGGGCATTTTAACAGTAGATTGTAAAGCAGGAATTTGTCTATTAATATTGCTTTCATCTATAATATCATTGTCTACAATAGTCATCTTTCCAATACCTGCTCTTGCAATCATTTCTGCACAAATACCACCCACACCACCCAAGCCAATAACAAGTACATTTTTAGTCATTAATTTTTCTACCTGCTCGTCTCCTAACATTAATTGTGTTCTGCTCAACCAATAAGGTATCATATCGTATCTTTAAGAAGTTAAAATAGTAGTACTATGAAAAAGTTTAAAATATTTGTTATTGCTTTTTTGGTGTTATTTCAAAATAGCTTTGCGCAAAATTCGGGTAATAATTCCATAAAAATACTTACTCAGCAAAAAGGGGTAAGTATTAGAGGCTTATCCGTTCCTACTGTGAATACAGTTTGGGCTAGTGGTAGCAAAGGAAGTATTGCTAAATCGGTGAACGGGGGAATAGATTTCGAATGGATGCAAGTAAAAGGATATGAAACAAGAGATTTTAGATCTATACATGCATGGAATGAACAGGAGGCTGTAATTGTGGCTGTAGCTGCACCAGCAGTTATATTAAAAACTAAAGATGGTGGATTGACCTGGTATAAAGTATATGAAAATACAGATACTTTAATGTTTTTAGACGCTATTCATTTTAGCAATCAAAACAATGGTTTAATAGTGGGAGATCCTATTAATAATCGCATCTTTTTATTACATACAAATGATATGGGAGAACATTGGAATGAAGCAGCTCCCGATTATTTTAAAACTCCTTTAGCAAAAGGGGAAGCATTTTTTGCATCCAGCAGTTCTAATTTAGTAGCACTAAATAATCAACAATTTTTAGTATCAGGAGGTTTAACAAGTAGGTTGTGGATAAATGGAGAAGCGATGGATTTGCCCATTGTTCAAGGTGGAAAATCTACCGGGGCAAATAGTATGGCTATTTCACCCAATGGAAATAGAATTATGATAGTAGGGGGAGATTTTATGAAAGATACTAGTCGTCGTTTAAATGCTGTAGGCTTGGAATTATTTCTTACTCCTAATTCTGATAACAAATGGCAATCTATTACAAAACAAAATTGGAAAATAGATACTAAAATGGGTTATCCAAATGGTTACCGATCTGGTGTAGCATATATCACCAATAATATGCTAATTACATGCGGCACTTCGGGCGTTGATATTTCTAAAGACAAAGGAAAAAATTGGGATTTAATATCAACTGAAAGCTTCCATGTTGTTCGTAAACAACCTTCTATACAAGGTGCATTTTTAGCTGGATCAGGTGGAAGAATTGGTTATATAAAATTGGACTAATTGGTAAAACCTTACCATTTTAACTAATAATACTAGTTAGGATAGAAAATGATTTTTAGTTTTCAATACTTAGCGTACCTTAGTAATGATTAAAATGTAAATGAAAAAATACCAAGCAATTATATCTTTTGAAATGGATGAGGAATTTATGTCTTTTGTTCCTCCTCATCGCACTTATATCAATTATTTATTGAATAAAGGTATTATAGACAGTTATGCTGTTAGCATGGAAACTCAAAATTCTTGGATCACTATTAACGCCAATACCAAAAAAGAAGTAAAAGATTACTTAGATAAATCACCTCTTAGTAAGTATTGGAACTATGAAATAGTAGAGCTTTTTGTATATGATAGTCAATCTACTAGGCTTCCGGCTGTACAATTAAATTAAATCACCTTTTTTTTGGGGATTTCCTATTTGCCCCTTATTTTTGCACTCCTCAAAAGGGGGCATAGCTCAGTTGGTTTAGAGCATCTGCCTTACAAGCAGAGGGTCCGCGGTTCGAACCCGTGTGCCCCCACAGAATAACAGAAAGGGTTTCAAGCAATTGAAGCCCTTTTTGCTTTTTAAAGTACCTTTATTACATGCAAGTTTTTACCACTCCCCAAAAAATTATTATTACCTGCCATAAATGGTTAGCTGTTTCCTTACAAAAAGAAGTGGTTGCCCTTGGATTTGTGCCTGATCGCGTTTTTCAAACGGGAGTAGAATTAACGGGTACAGTGCAGGATTGTATTCGACTCAATTTAAATCTAAGATGTGCTAGTCAAGTGATGTATTCTTTAAAGTCATTTATTTGCAATGATCCTAATGAACTCTATAATAATCTTATAAATATTCATTGGGAGAAGGTAATTGCCCCCAATGGATACTTTTCTGTCACCAGCAATGTGTTTCATCCAACCATCTCTACCAATTTATTTGCCAATTTAAGGGTAAAAGATGCAATTGTAGATAGAATGCGTGAAATCACCAATCAACGTCCTTCTACAGGCTCTGAATTATCTGGAGCCGTGGTATATTTATTTTGGAAGAATGAGGAAGCGGAAGTTTTTTTAGACACTTCTGGCGAAACCTTGGCGAAACATGGTTACCGTAAATTACCAGGTACTGCACCCATGTTAGAAGCATTGGCAGCGGCAACCATTCTCTCCACTAAATGGGATCGAAAATCGGCATTTGTAAATCCTATGTGTGGTTCTGGCACCTTGGCGATTGAAGCTGCCTTAATAGCTACGAATAGAGTACCTGGTTTATTGAGAACCCATTATGCTTTTATGCATATTCTCGGCTATCAAAAAGAAATGTATGAAGTAGAAAATGCAAAATTAAAAGAACAAATTATTAAAATACCAGGGCTGCAAATTATTGCTTCAGATATTAGTAAACGTGCTACAGAAATTGCAAAAACAAATGCTACGTTAGCAGGAGTAGACCATTTAATATATTTTCAAGACTGTGATTTTGAAAATACAAATGTGCCCACTGCATCTGATGGTGCTGTAGTAATGTTTAATCCTGAATATGGAGAAAGATTAGGTGAAGAATTAGAATTAGAAGCTACCTATGCTCGTATGGGTGACTTTTTAAAGAATAATTGCAAGGGCTATACAGGATATATTTTTACGGGCAATTTAGAATTAGCCAAGAAAGTAAGATTAAAGCCAAGCCGAAGGATTGAATTTTACAATGCCACAATAGATTGTCGTTTACTAGAGTATGAATTATACGCAGGCACCAAAAGAGTAGAAAAAAAGACAGAAGATATTCCCGTTATTTAACAGGTACTTTTTGATTGTGAATTAACATGTATTTCGATGTTTCGAAAATCATTTTTGTTAATTGCTTCATTTGAAGTTGAATACTATCGTTTCGAACTTTTTCATTGTTTACCACACTTTCAAAAATGGGTTGACCAGCATTTTTAAGTTGATAGCCAAAATAATATTCATTATTTAAAACACCAATTTGTTGGTTAAAATCGTCGTATAAAAAAATGGTATTAGCAGATGATTTTTGTACCGTATTAAAAACGTTTTTACCCATGGTGGTATTAGTATAAGCTATATTACATAAGGAGGCAATACTTGGCATAACATCTATTTGGGAAACGGGTGTAGCATATTCTTTTGCTTTTAATAGGGAGGGAGCATAAAATAAAAAGGGAATGTGCATATTCGTTAAACCTTGTTCTGTAAATGTTTTAGGCAACATAGTACCTGCATCCCCTTTAATGCCATGGTCACCAATAAATACAAATAAGGTTTCTTTAAAATATTTTTCCTTCTTAGCCGCTTCTATGAATTGTTCTATACAAAAATCGGTATATCTAAATGCATTGTATTCGTCGTTGTTTTCAAATCCAAATTTTACTAAAGAATCCTTGGTAACGGTCTTCTTCTTAAATATTTTTAAATCTTCAGCAGGGATGGTATAGGGGCGATGATTGTCTGCAGTTTGAATAATAGCAAAGAATGGTTTTGTATTAGTGCTTAGTTTCTTATTAGCTTCCATGAAAAGATCTTTATCACTGATGCCCCAAACATTAATTTCGCTAGACTGATATTTACCTTGCTCATAAATATTCAAATCAGGAATATTATTTGTTAATACTCCTCTAATATTGGCCCAGCTAGTACTGCCTCCTAAAAAATAATATTTCTCATAATTTTTAAAGTCTGAAATAATAGTATGTTGATCTACTGCTAATGGATTACGGCTAGATGTTTTCCCTTCCAATATATCTGGCGTACCAGTAATAGCTGCCCAAACACCTCTTGCAGTTCCATAGGCAGGAGAAAAAGCCCTATTAAAATAGACACCTTGCTTTTTCATTTCATTAAAATAAGGCGTCGTGTTTAAAGGGTTTCCTATCATAGAACTTTTATAAGCCGAGAAGGATTCGCAAATTACTAATACTACATTTTTAATTTTTGGAGCAATAGTATCATTTTCAAGAGGGAGATATTTTCTCGAAAATTGAAAATTAAGAGAATCTCTATCAGATACAGGCATATCTAAATAATCAGCTAAAAGGGTGTAATTATTTTTAATAAACTCGGTATCAATGGTAGCAGTTCTAAAATTGAGGGTACTAAAAAAAGATTGCATTGGATTCAATGCTACATTGGCTTTGTAATCACTTCCTAAACTATACGCATCACTCCATCTTAATGGATACTGGCCACCTGAATAAATAACATTGCCAATAGCACTATAAAGAAGTAGTATAAAAAATAATCCCTGTATCAATGCATTTTTCAATTTGTTATTGAGCTGTTCCTGTAAACAACTTAATGTATAAGTAAAAAGAACAAATTTGTAAAAAGCAAATTCAACAATAATAAATACTAGTAGTATCCATAAAATGGGATAAGATTGCCACATCATTTGCAAAGAGATGAGTGGATTGTCTATATAGCTTAGTATGCTTGCATTAAGTCTTTGATGCACATAGGCGTAATGAATAAAATCGGTCGTATAAAATAAAAGAAGAAGGGTGCTAAAAACCATCCAGGTTATGATGGCTATTTTTTTACCTATTTTTTGCTTAAAAGGATGAAGTGGTTTTATAAATGATAAAAGTAAAGTAACCATCATCATAATAGTTACATACCTCAGATCATATATAAAGCCTAATATATAAGCAGATTGTAAATGATGGTCTGTTGATGTAGGCGCAGGAAATTTATAAACGAATACAATACGAATAAAACTCATTAATAATAAAAAACCAAGCCCAGAAAGCAATGTCCAAATAATGGTTTTAGGTAATATTATTTTTTTCATATTATATAATCATCTTTTATGTGTAGCGTAAATAAGGCTGCATTTCTTTTTCCCAATGAGAAACTTTTAATGCTGCCACTACTTTATTCAACCAATCTTTTAAAGGCAAATCAAATAAGGTCTCGGCATTGGGAATGCCTAATAACAAAGATAAATGATTTACACCAGTAGGGTTTACATTAGTAGGATAAGCCTGCCATTTAAATTGTTGTGGATGAATATCCTTTATTAATTTTAATAAAATCAACCCATTTAAAACAGCATTAAATTGATTCGGCGCTATAACTTTTATGCGTATCCCTTTTATTTCACTGATTGTATTATCTACAACCATTGTTAGTGGCATGGTTTCAATTTTAATATCTTCTCTTAGAATATTTTGCCAAACCATTGCCATGGCAGGTAAATTAAACCAGGAAGCACCTAGCCATTCAAAAGAAAACTTACTACCTCTTCCTACAGAAACATTGGTTGCTTCAAATAAACATAATCCAGGATATAACAAACAGGCTTCAAAATTTTGTAAGGCAGGAGAGGGATTGATCCATTTACTATTCCAATCATAAAATAATTGTTCTCTATTCCAATTTTTGCAAGGAATAACTTCTAAGGAAGCATTCCAGTTTTGTGTTGTATTAAAATAAGAAGCTAATTCTCCTAAAGTACATTGATGTTTAATAGGAATAGAGAACCTGCCTATAAAACTACTCAATGACTCATCAAGCATCGGCCCTTCAGCCATGGATAATTTACCCCCTAATGGGTTGGGCCTGTCTAATAGGTATATTGGCAACTTAAAGGTAGCAGCAGCTTCTATAAAATAAGTCATTGTCCATAAGTAGGTATAAAAACGTGTTCCAGCATCTGGGATATCAAATAACAATATTTCTATCCCTTCTACATCTTCTTTTGTAGGACTCAATTTTTCATTATACAAACTAATGATTGACAATTTTGTAATGGGGTCTATTTCATTATTTATTTTAAGTCCATCTGCTCCTTGAGTGGATATACCATGTTCAGGAGAAAATAATTTTACAATATTAAAGCCAGCATCTAATAAAGCTTTTCTACTAGAAACACCTTTTGAAGTAGTAGCAGCATCATTGGTCAAAAATCCAATATTTTTTGTTTTCCAGTTTGGATGATTAGCAAGTAAAGTATCTACCCCAAATTGAATTGTCATCTTAGATTGTCGATTTCTTGAATTGTAAAGTTAGTTTTAAATGCTCCATCACATTAAATATAATGGGGCAGCGGTCATAGTGCATATAGGTCGTAAAAAGTCTTTTCTTTAATTGAGGAATATCAAAAGCGGGAAATTCTTTACAACCCGCAAATCTATGCTCATAAACAGAGCAGCTATTTCCTACTAAGAAATGACAGGGTATGGCATTAATTACCATTCGCCCTGATTCTCCCTTAGAAATATACTCCGTATCAAATGCATCTCTTGTTTTACCTAAATGGTTCGCCAAATGGGTGGCTTCTTGCTCGTCAATATTTACCATGAGACTTTTACAGCAATTGCCACAGCTGGTGCAATCAATTTTAGGGCTAATCTGCTCTGATAATGCATAAGCTTCATTATCAAGTGTCTCACTATCTATTTCGCTTAAAAATGCTTGAAATTGATCATTTTCCGAGCTTAATTCAGCGGCCTTTGATTTGATGTAGTCAAGGTCTACAATGGGGTATTTTGGGTCTGTTTTGATGGTTTAAAGATAAGAGAATAATCTTTTATCCACATAAATTGGGCAATTGGTGAAAAGTAAAATTGGGGTAACCACCATGCTCATTAGATTTGCAGACGGACAAGGGCCTATTTTAGCCCCTAAAGCATTGATAATTATGGCAGAAACTAAGATTCCATCAGAGTATAATGAAGACTCCATTCGGTCTTTAGATTGGAAAGAACATATACGATTAAGACCAGGTATGTACATTGGTAAATTAGGAGACGGCTCTGCTCCTGATGATGGTATTTATGTACTCATGAAAGAAGTTATTGATAACTGTATTGATGAACATACCATGGGCTATGGTAAACAAATTGAAATTAGCATTGCAGGAAAAGCAGTCACCATTAGAGATTATGGTCGCGGCATTCCATTAGGAAAAATTGTAGATGTAGTAAGTAAAATTAATACGGGCGCTAAATACGATAGTAAAGCTTTCCAAAAATCGGTGGGCTTAAATGGAGTAGGTACCAAAGCGGTGAATGCCTTAAGTGAAGATTTTTTAGTAACTGCTTTTAGAGAGGGTAAACAACGTTCTGCAAGTTTTAAAAAAGGAGTATTAGTACAAGAGACAAAAGAAACTAAAACAACAGAAGCGAATGGGACATTGGTTGTATTTACACCAGATTCTGCTATGTTTAAAAATTACCATTATATACATGAGTATATCGATGGTCAATTATGGAACTATTGTTATTTAAATGCGGGTTTAAGTATTTTATTCAATGACAAGAAATATGTAAGTAAAAATGGCTTGTTAGATTTATTAGAAAGAAAAACAAATCCAGATGAACTAAGGTATCCAATTATACATTTAAAAGGAGAAGATATTGAAGTGGCCATGTCACATAACAATGATTATGGAGAAGATATTTTTTCTTTTGTCAATGGTCAATATACCACACAGGGTGGAACGCATCAGCAAGCATTTAGAGAAGCTTATATAAAAGTTATAAGAGATTTTTATAAAAAGGATTATGACGCATCTGATATCAGAACCAGCATTGTTGCTGCCATTTCGGTAAGAGTGCAAGAGCCAGTATTTGAAAGTCAAACAAAAACGAAATTAGGTTCGCAGAATGTAGCAGATGGTGGGCCTAGTATGAAGAATTTTGTAACTGAATTTTTAGCTAAAGAATTAGATAACTTTTTACATAGAAATTCTGCCACAGCTGAAGCGTTAAAAAAACGTATCGAACAAAATGAGCATGAAAGAAAAGAATTGGCAGGTATTAAGAAATTAGCCAATGAGCGTGCCAAGAAAGCCAATCTTCACAATAAAAAATTAAGAGATTGTCGCGTGCATTTAAACGATGATTTACCTGCAAAAAATAAAGAAATATTTATATCCTTACAACAAGGCAGCACTTTATTTATTACCGAAGGAGATTCGGCTAGTGGAAGTATTACCAAGTCGCGCAATGTAGATACACAAGCCGTTTTTAGTTTAAGAGGTAAGCCTTTAAATGCATTTGGCTTGACTAAAAAAGTAGTGTACGAAAATGAAGAGTTTAATTTATTGCAACACGCTTTAAATATCGAAGAAGGGTTAGAAGGCTTAAGGTATAATCAAATTGTTATTGCAACAGATGCCGATGTAGATGGGATGCACATTCGTTTGTTAATACTCACTTTCTTTTTACAATTCTTCCCTGATTTAGTAAAGAAGGGGCATGTATTTGTTTTAGAAACACCTTTGTTTAGAGTGCGTAATAAACAGAAAACAATTTATTGTTACGACGAAGCTGAAAAACAAGCTGCCATGAAAGAATTAGGAGCTAAGCCTGAAATTACTAGGTTTAAAGGGTTAGGTGAAATTAGTCCTGAAGAATTTGGCAAGTTTATCAATGCAGACATTAAATTGGATCCTGTTATTTTAGAGCAAGGTGATCACATTCAACATTTGTTAGAATATTATATGGGTAAGAATACCCCAGAGAGACAGGATTTTATTATCAATAATTTAAAAGTAGAACTGGATAAAGCGCATGATACACTTAGTATTTAATACAGCAGATGTTGCTTCCATAAAAGCAGCCATCGAATTAGATGAAACATTAGCAGGTAAAGTCATTGAAATAAAAGATGATTATGCCGTGGGGCCCTTGTTAGCTATATATGAGTCAGAGGGCTACCAAGTAAGACGTGATTGGTGGGCTGGAGTATTAGAGCACTCTCCCTATGTAGATCAATTAGATATTGTAGATGATAAATTAACTGTACATCAGCTCATTCAAAATTTAGAGGAAGACCCAGCAGAAGAAGTATGGTTTTGGATGGGGCAAAATGCACATGATGTTTGCGGTTATTATTGGTTAATGAGCCAGCTAAAACCTTATCAAGGTCGTTTGCAAGTATTGTATTTGAATAATCTTCCTTTTTTAAATGATAAAGGGCAATTATTTTATCCAACACATTTAAGCGAAATACAACCTAAAGAATTTTTGAAAGCAAAAAAATTAGCACGTCCCATAACTTTAAGTGAATTCGAAATTGATCCAGATGAGTGGAATAAATTATGTAATGAAAATGATGGCGTTCGCTTTTTAGAAGGCGGGAAGAAATTGGTAAGTATGCCTATCAATTTTTATGATAAAGACATTTATTCTTTATTGACTAAAAATGCGCAGAAATTACCTAGTGCACTTGCTCATATTTTAAGTAAAATGAAGATTAAAACAGGAGATGCTTTTATTGTATCAAGATTAAAGGCTATGGAAACATTGGGTAAGCTAGTCTTTACAGGTAATTGGCAAAAAGGCTGGAAAGATATGGTGGTGCAAATGCCTGGGGGATCTAGTGTGGTGGTGGAAGAAGCATAAAATGGATTTAAAATAAAATAATGAATGTAACAATTAGTAAGATAGAGGTGAAAGCCATTGATGAGCGTGGAGCACTACATTATTTTAGTACGAATAGGTCGGGTGAATTTTTATTGGTATATCGAAAAGCAGGATCTGTAAGTGGGCAGCATTATCATACAGGGAAATCTGCAGGAAAAAATCCAGAGGAAATGTTACTAGTACAAGGTACTTTAACAATGAACTGGAAAAACCTAGGAACGGGTGAAACAGGTACCGTAAATATTGAAGCGCCTTCGAGAGTTGTTATTCAAGCCAATATATGGCATGAAGTAAAAGCGCTAACAGATATTATTTTTATAGAATTAAATAGTTTAGTAGACGGAAGTGAAGATACTTATCGTCTCTAAGTAAGTATAAATATGGCAAAAGAGAAAAATTTAAGTCGCGTTACAGAAAATGAATCAGGTGTTCAAGGCCAATATAAAAATTGGTTTTTGGATTATGCTTCTTATGTAATATTAGAGCGTGCGGTACCAGCTATTGAAGATGGTTTGAAACCAGTGCAACGTAGAATTTTACATGCCATGAAAGAAATGGATGATGGCAGGTTTAATAAAGTAGCTAATATTATTGGTCAAAGTATGCAATATCATCCGCATGGAGATGCAAGTATTGGAGATGCTTTGGTAAATATTGGCCAGAAAGATATGCTGGTGGAGACGCAAGGAAACTGGGGTGATGTAAGAACAGGAGATGACGCAGCTGCTGCCAGGTATATTGAAGCTCGTTTGAGTAAATTTGCTTTAGAAGTTGCTTTTAACGCCAAAACTACCAATTGGGCTTTGAGTTATGATGGCCGTAAGCAAGAACCGATTACATTACCTATGAAATTCCCATTGTTGCTAGCTCAAGGAGCAGATGGTATAGCAGTGGGTTTATCGACAAAAATATTACCACATAATTTTATTGAATTAACAGATGCTGCTATAAAGCATTTGAGAGGAAAGAAATTTCAATTATTACCCGATTTTCAAACAGGCGGCATGATTGATGCCAGTAATTACAATGATGGAAGAAGAGGTAGTAAGGTAAGAGTAAGGGCGCATATTGAAGAGTTTGATAAGAAAACCTTGCTTATTAAAGATGTTCCCTATGGTGTAACGACTACTCAATTAATGGAAAGTATTACCAAGGCGAATGATCAAGGTAAAATAAAAATTAAAAAAGTAACTGATGTTACAGCTGCTGAAGTAGAAATTCAAATTGATTTAGCCGCTGGTATTTCTCCAGATATTACCATTGATGCTTTGTATGCTTTTACAGATTGTGAAATAAGTATTTCGCCAAATGCTTGTGTCATTGTCAATCAAAAACCTCAATTTTTAGGGGCATCCGATTTATTGCGTCATTCTGTAGACCACACAAAAAGTTTATTGCAAGCCGAATTACAAATACAACTTAAAGAGTTAGAGGATAAATGGCATTTCACTAGTTTAGAGAAAATATTTTTTGAAGAAAAAATATATAAAGAATTGGAGAAAAAGCATGCAACTTGGGATAAAGTAATCGATGCTATTGATGAAGCTTTCCAGCCCTTCAAAAAGAAATTTAAAAAACCAATAGAAAGAACTGATTTATTAAAACTAACAGATAAGCCAGTTAGAAGAATTTACAAATTGGATATTGACGAATTAAATGCACAGATTAAAACGATAGAAGAAGAAATAAGAGAAGTAAAAAATCATTTAGCTAATTTAACAGATTATGCAGTTGCCTATTATGAAAATTTAACTAAGAAATACGGAAAAGGCAAAGAGCGTAAAACAGAGCTAAAAGAATTTGACACGATACAAGTAAAGCAAGTTGCCATTGCTAATACTAAATTATATATTAACAGAGCAGAAGGTTTTGTAGGCACTAGTTTGAAGAAGGATGAATTTTTATGTGATTGTACCGACTATGATGATATTATAGCTTTTGCAAAATCGGGTGTTATGAAAGTAGTCAAAGTGTCCGATAAGGTATTTATTGGTAAAGATATTATACATGCAGCGGTCTTCCAGAAAAATGACGAACGCACTACCTACAATATGGTTTATACCGATGGCGCTTCGGGTATAACTTATTCAAAAAGGTTTAATGTAACAGGGGTGACTAGAGATAAAGAATATTTTTTAGCAAAAAGTACTGAGAAATCGAAAGTGCATTATATGTCTGTCAACTTAAATGGAGAAGCAGAATCGGTTAAAGTTATTTTAAGTCCTAATTGTTCGGCACGTATTAAAGAGTTTGACTTTTTCTTTGATTCCTTAGAAGTAAAAGGAAGAAGTAGTGTCGGAAACCAGGTTACTAAATATCCTGTGAAGGCCATAAAGTTAAAAGAAGCAGGGAAAAGCACATTAGTGGGTCGTAAATTATGGTTTGATGATAAGTTTGGCCGTTTAAATACCGAGGAGAAAGGAATTTATTTGGGTACCTTTGAAGATGAGAAACTACTTGTTATTACCAAAGACGGTAATTATGAAGTTACTGATACAGAGCAAAGCCAAAGGTTCGATCCTGAGAAAGTAATATTTATAGAAAAGTTTGATCCAGAAAAAATTGTAACGGCTGTTTATTTAGATAAAGAAAAATTACAATTTAATATCAAACGATTCAATATTGAGACATCTACCTTAAAAACACCTTTCTTATTTATTAAAGAAGGTACTGGAAATTATGTAGTAACTGTTTCAACTTTCGCAGAGCCCATTTTAGCAGTGCTTACAGGCAGAGGCACTCAGGTTAGAAAAGCAAAGTTTAAAGTGAGCAAGATGGTAGATGTAATGGGCTGGAAAGCCATAGGAACAAAACTTATAGATTTTTCTAAATCGGTAGAAATGAATTGGGAAAATAAAGTAATTATAAAGGATCCCAATGATGCGCAACCAGAATTGTTTTAAATAAATATAGAAACTATGTCAACGATTAATGTAGGTCAATTTAATTTGATGCGTGTAGACCGAAGAGTTGATTTTGGTTTCTATATGGACGATGGTGCCGAAGGTGTTTTATTGCCAAAACGTTTTGTTCCTTCTGGCTTGCAAGTAGGAGATACCATAAGTGTTTTTGTATATCATGATTCTGATAATCGTTTAATAGCTACTACCCAGGAACCTTTTGCCGTAGTAGGTGATATTGCAGCTTTAAAAGTAGTAGAAGTAACTTCTCAAGGCGCTTTTTTAGACTGGGGCTTAATGAAAGATTTATTCGTTCCTGTATCTCAACAACTCTCCACCATGCGTTTAGGTGGAAAATATTTAGTGAAGTTATACATTGATGCACAAACAGGAAGGGTAGCTGCTACTGAAAAAATTGATAAGCAAATTAGCAATGATCATTTAACGGTGAAAGAAGGAGAAAAAATTAAAATACAAGTATACAGAGAATCAGAGATTGGATATGTGGTTATTGTGAATCAAGTTCACCAAGGATTAGTATATAAAAACGAAGTATTTACACATTTACATATTGGTCAATTTATAGACGAAGCTTTTGTTAAAAAAATAAGAGAGGATAATAAATTAGATATAGGATTAGGTAAGCAAGGCGGTGAAAAATTAGCAGATGACAACCAGAAAATAATTAGTTTACTAAAATCACATAAAGGGTTCTTGCCTTATCATGATAAATCTGCGCCAGATGATATTTATGCTTTTTTTGGCATGAGTAAAAAAGCCTTTAAAATGAATGTAGGCATGTTGTATAAGCTTAAATTAATTTCGATTGCAGATGATGGTATTCATTTAGTTCCAGAAGTAGCTGTAACAGCAGTTCCTGAAAATACAAATACCCAACCCGATACATCGATTTAATTTCGTTTTACAAAAATGTATAAATCTGAAAGTATGAATAAGGAAGTTTACATCGTATCAGCTGCTAGAACACCTATTGGCTCATTTGGTGGTTCTTTAAGTGCTTTGTCTGCTACACAACTAGGTGGTATAGCTATCAAGGGCGCTTTAGATAAAGCCGGTATTACAGCAGATACAGTAGATGAAGTGATGATGGGATCTGTCATTCAAGCGGGATTAGGCCAAGCACCTGCAAGACAGGCTGCTAAATTGGCCGGACTTCCTGATAAAGTTATTTGTACCACTATTAATAAAGTTTGTGCTAGTGGAATGAAATCTATCGCAATTGCAGCTCAAAATATAATGCTAGGACATGCAGATATTATTATTGCTGGAGGAATGGAGAGTATGAGTAATGTTCCTTTTTATAATACCGCGCAACGTTGGGGTAATAAATATGGTGATATTGTTTTACAAGATGGTTTAGCAAAAGACGGCTTAGTAGATGTATATGATAAAGTGGCAATGGGTAATTTTGCAGATGCATGTGCGACTAAGTATACTATAAGTAGAGCAGACCAAGATGCCTTTGCTATAAATAGTTATAAAAGTGCTCAGGCGGCAATGAATAATGGATGGTTTAAGGAAGAAATTATTCCTGTAATCATTCCTCAAAAAAAAGGCGAAGCTATTATAGTAGATAAAGATGAAGAGCCTTTAAAAGTAAATTTCGAAAAACTAACTCAACTCAATCCAGCATTTAATAAAGAAGGAACCGTAACGGCTGCCAATGCAAGTACCATGAATGATGGCGCAGCTGCATTGGTTTTAATGAGTAGCGATAAAGCAAAGGCATTAGGTATTAAACCTATTGCCATTATAAAAGGCTTTGCAGATGCAGAACAGGATCCAAAATGGTTTACCACTTCTCCTGCTTTAGCCTTACCCAAAGCTTTAACAAAAGCTGGTTTAGATAAAACTGCCATAGATTTTTTTGAATTCAATGAAGCTTTTTCAGTAGTGGGAATAGTGAATACACAAATATTATCAATAGATCCTGCTAAAGTAAACGTTCATGGAGGTGCAGTGGCACTAGGTCATCCATTAGGTTGTAGTGGTGCTAGAATTATGGTTACCCTCATTCATATTTTACAAAAGAATAAAGCTAAATACGGCGCTGCAGCTATTTGTAATGGAGGAGGAGGCGCAAGTGCAATGGTTATTGAAGCGGTATAAAAATAGGTTTACTAAGCTATAGGCTTATTAATATACTTTATTCATATTCTTAATTAATGTTCTTTCGCCTTTAAGAATAAATTATACTTGTAAAGCCTGTTCTACAATTTCTTCCATTTGAATGCCTCCGTGACTTTCATCATAAACACAATTACCATTTTTGATTAATAAAATTTGAGGTGATTCATGTGCGACATCAAATTTTTCGGCAATTTCTTTAGAAATATTTCTGTAGTTAAGCAGGTCTAAATAATGAAATTGTATATTGTCTGGAGTGGCTGATCTTTCTAATCTTGCTAATGCCATTTTACTAATACTACAAGTGGTACTATGTTTTAAAATAACTTGAGGTGACATAAAAGAGGCCGTTTTAATATCTTCTAACTGTTGGTTATTTACTATTTGATTCCATTGCATAAAGTCTAATTTAGGGTACAAATTTAGCACATATTATTGATCTAATTTATGATCCAAAGCTGTTTTAGTAAATAAGATTAACTAACTTTACCTCTATAATAATAACTATGCGTTTACAATTAAACAGAGCCATTAGCTTTATCGATTTAGAAACAACTGGCATTAATGTGAGTACAGATAGAATTGTTGAAATTGCTATTGTAAAAATTTTTCCTGATGGTTCTAAACAAATTAAAAGGAAATTAGTCAACCCCGAAATGGCTATTCCTAAAACTGCTTCAGATATACATGGTATTTCAGATGAAATGGTGAAAGAGACACCTACGTTTAAACAAATGGCAAATGAAGTAAAACAATTTATTGAAGGATCTGATTTGGCAGGATATAATAGTAATCGTTTTGACATCCCCATGTTGAATGAGGAATTCTTAAGGTCAGGGATTACAGTTGATATAGAATCTCGCAAATTATTGGATGTGCAGAAAGTGTTTCATATGATGGAACAAAGAACTTTGACGGCTGCCTATAAATTCTATTGCAACAAGAATTTAGAAGACGCCCATAGTGCAGAAGCAGATGCAACTGCCACCTGGGAGATTTTAGAAGCACAACTTGAAAAATACCCACAAATTGGCAATTCAGTTGAAGCCATCGTAAAATTTACTGGGGAAGATCAAATTATAGACTTTGCACGCCGTTTCGTCTTTGAAAATGGGGTAGAAGTCTTCAATTTCGGCAAACACAAAGGAAAGCCTGTCACTCAAGTACTTAAGGAAGAACCTCAATACTACGATTGGATGATGAAAGGAGATTTTGCGCTCCATACCAAGCAAAAATTGACTGAAATACTCAATAAATCCATCGTGCATAAGTAGGATCCCCTATTTTACTAAATTTTCGTATTTTTATCACCATACCCCCCTATAAAAGTGAAAAAAATTGTCTTAATACCAACTTATAACGAAAAAGAGAATATCTCTGCAATTTTGCATGCTGTTCTTGGCCTTTCGTCTGATTATCATGTATTAATTATAGATGATAACTCGCCTGATGGTACAGCAGAGATTGTTGAATCTTTAATTCCAAAATTTACCAATAGATTATTTATTTCAAAGCGTCCAGGTAAGCAAGGTTTAGGTACAGCCTATATTCATGGATTTAAATGGGCTTCAGAACATAATTACGATTATGTATTTGAAATGGATGCCGATTTTTCTCATAACCCCAACGATTTAGACCGTTTATTAGCTGCTTGTGAGGAAGACGGCGCAGATGTTGCCATTGGAAGTAGATACGTAAAAGGAGGGGATACTGAAAACTGGCCAATTGATAGAAAATTATATTCTTGGGGTGGATCTGCTTATACAAGAATTATTACGGGTATGCCCATCAAAGATCCTACTGCTGGATTTATGTGTTATAAAAGTAAAGTGCTTGCAGATATCAATTTTGATAATATTAAATTTATAGGATATGCCTTCCAAATTGAAATGAAATTTTCGGCTTGGAAATTAGGCTATAAAATAAATGAAGTACCTATTACTTTTATTGACAGAAAAATAGGGGTAAGTAAAATGTCAAAAGGAATAATTAAAGAAGCCATGTTGGGTGTATTACTGATGCAATGGCAATCTACAACAGGAAGTTTTGTTAAAATGATAAAACGTATTCGTGTCAACTTTTAAGAAGGCGCTTTTTCAATTACATGTATTTGTTTTTTTAGCTGGACTCACTGGATCCTTAGGCTATTTAATAAAACTGAATGGATTAGTTTTAGTCTTTTATCGAATGCTCATTACAGTTGTCGTTTTATGGGCCATTAACCTATTTCGAAATAATCAACATAAGTATGATATTAAAACAAAGCTTTCCTTATTAGGCACTGGGGTAATTATTGCACTGCATTGGGTTTGTTTTTATCAAAGTATTAAGTTGGCCAATGTTTCTATAGCATTAGTTTGTTTTTCAAGTACCAGCTTATTTAGTTCCTGCATTGAACCTTTATGGAAAAATTCCAAAATACAATTGAGTGAATTGCTAATTGGTACATTAAGCTTAGTAGGTATTTTACTTATTTTTCATTTTGACACTCAATTTAGAATGGGTATTATCGTTGGATTATGTTCAGCTTTTTTTGCAGCTACTTTTTCTATCATTAACAAACGATTTACCAATCATATAGATGTCAATACTATTCAATCCTATGAAATGACTGGCGGTTTTCTGTTTTTACTACCCTTAGTATTGGTTGCAGGATTTAAAAACAATTTCAATACTGTTGGTCTTATACCAACTTCAATGGATTGGATTTGGTTATCTATATTGGCCATAGGTTGTACCGTATGGTCGAACCATCTAATGTTATCTTCATTAAAGCATATAAGCGCCTTTACTTTAAATGTAACCTTAAACCTAGAGCCGGTATATGGAATTATACTTGCCTTTATACTTTTTAAAGAACAAAAGCAATTAGGGTCAAGTTTTTATATAGGCATCCTTTTAATAACCATTTCGGTATTAATTCAAATGTTTAGGGTTATTAAACAACATAAAATTAAACCATTACAGGTTTAGTTAATTTACCATCAACACTTTAAAACTCAAATATAAACCCAATGGTTGGGGTGATAAATATATTATTGTTATCATATAACTCAGGAATCGCATTAGAACCATCTTTCTTTAAGGGTAAACCATCATTGGTTTTAAATACGCCATTATCATTTGCTGCAAAAATATAAAATGGGGGAGCTACAGATTTAGCTCCATACCAATTGGAGATATCTATATAAAAATCAAGCGTAGACTTTTTTAAATTATATTTTTTATCAATTCTTAGGTCACTTGAATGATAGGCTCTGTTTCGGTAGGCATTTAATTTAGCATAATCTAAAATACCCACACCTAAAGTTGCAAAATTAAGTCTACTTGCATTCATGTCATAAGGAGTATAAGGTGTGCCTCCTTGATATCTGTACTTTATTCCTAATTCCCAATTCTTATTAAATTTATACCCGCCAGTTAAACTCAATAAGTGTATATTTTCCCATGAACTTGGGATGTACTTGCCTTTTATATTAGTATAAGAACTTCTAAAAAAACTATAACTCATCACACCAAAAAAGCGATTGGTCAATTTTTGTTGTGCAAATAATTCAAAGCCGTAACTTTTACCTAGTCCATTGGTAGTAATATCTTCATTCCCTAGTATATTAAAATCTGCTCCAAGATTAGATAAGCTTGTGCCTTTGTCTACACTAATAGGTACATTATTATATTTTTTATAAAAAACCTCCGCCGTAAAACGTGTTGCATCAGAAGGGATATATTCTAATCCAGTAACATAATGTATGCTTTGAATGTAATCGGCATCTTTATTTAAATAATTACCTTTAAAATCTTTAAAACCTAATGCAGTATTGGGTGCTAATTTATAATAATTACCAATGGAGGCATTCCAGGTAATTTTATCCGTTAAAACCCAACTCAATCCAAATCTTGGAGAGAGTTGACGCATGAATTGATTGCCCTGTGTTGTAAAATCATTGCCATCTGTTCTAATACCAGCACTAAGGCCAACTCGATTATTAAAGGCTCTTTTACCTACTTGAAAAAATGCACCATATTTATTATAATTGAAAGACGAGCTATAATTAATGGTGGTGGTAGGAGCAAGTTTAAAAGCAGGATTGGTTATATCATTATACCTTAGTAATTGAAAAGTATTATTATCATATCCTACATTCACTATATTCACCCCAGTTGTCCATTTAAGTCCCAATAAACTTTTCGTAATATCCCATCTAATATTATTGCCTAAATCATTGGAAGAATAATCAAAAGTTTTTTCCCCTTTAACGGGTTCTAAATTATTCTCATATTTTTCGTTCATATTGTTTAAATGATTCCTACTAACAGCTAAATTCCAATACCCTTTAGTAATTAATTTTTTCAAAGAAGCTCCAATCGTATAGCTCCATTGGTTGATAGAAGGGCTTGCATTTAAAGCATAAATTTTTTGTGGAGTAGCATTTTTAGGAGCTGCAAAAGAAAATTCATCAATAGCACCTACACCTAATACTGTCAAAGTTGTTTTAGGATCAATGATATGTGTTACTTTAAATTGAAAATCCCAGAAATTAGGTCGAATGGGTAAATCAATTGCTTCAAATAAGAATTGAAGATAACTACGTCTTGCAGAAGCCAAGAAAGTTGTTTTACCTGTCTTTGACAATGGGCCTTCGAATGTACTTGCGAATTCCGTTGCCCCTAAACGTAGATTTCCTTGAAGTTTATCTGTATTGCCTCTTTTTTGTTTAAACTCAAATACCGATGACAACGCATTGTCAAATTTAGCATCAAAAGCAGAAGAGGATAGTTTTACTTCATCAATAAACGATACGTTTAAAATACCTTGTGGCCCGCCTGCGCTTCCTTGGGTACTGAAATGATTAATAACTGGTATTTCTATCCCATCTAAATAAAATACGTTTTCATTAGGGGCACCACCTCTAACAATAATATCATTCCTAAAACCTGCTCCTGTACTTGCAGATCCTGTGACGCCTGGTAAAGATTGTACCACTTTTGAGATATCAAAATTGGCACCAGGGCTTGATTTTATCTCTTCTGCTGTTAATCTTTGAACACTTAAAGGTGTTTCTAAAGTGGCGGCTCTTACCGTTTTGCGAGTAGAACCCACTTGTACAGTGGTTAATTGTATACTTTCTGCTATAAGCTCAATGGTATTGTTGGTCTCATTACCAGTACTTACGACTACATTAAATAAGGTTAAGGGTAAACTACCTAGAGAGGTGAATTTGATTTGGTATTGACCAGTGGGGATAGCTTTAAAACTATACTTACCCATACTATCTGTCACAGTGGAAAAGGGGGTATTCACCAATTTTACAGAGACCCCAGAAATGGGCTTTTGGGTGTTTTTATCGATAACCCAACCTGATAAATTACCCTTTGATTGCCCAAAAGCAATAGAAACACAAAAAAACAGGCAAAAATTTAACAAAATACCTTTCATAAAATAAATAATTATTGCAAATCTATAACAAAAAAAGATGTCAAAAGTTGACGTATCTTAGGTTTATAAATTACTCAATATGAAACATTTTGTACTATTTTTTATGCTTTTTGTAGGTTTAACATTACAAGCCCAAAAAAAGGAATTAGATCATACTGTATATGATAGCTGGCAGTCTATTAGAGAAACATCTTTGCATCCCAATGGCAAGTTTTTAGTGTATGCCATTACGCCACAAGAGGGAGATGGTTCTCTTATTATTAGAAATGTAAAAACGGGTCTTGAAATAAATATAGATAGAGCTACTGGTGCCATTTTTACTGAAAATGGAGAATACCTTATTGCTAAAATAAAACCCACATTTGCTGAAACCAGAAAAGCAAAGATTGATAAGAAGAAAGCCGATGATATGCCAAAAGACAGTTTGGTGATTGTAGAATTGTCTAATAGTAAAATACAAAAAATTGCTTCCGTAAAAAGTTTTCAAGTTGCAGAACATGGAAATGATATAATAGTATATTTAAAAGATAAAAAAGGAGATATAACTAAAGAAGGTGCAGATTTGGTGATGAGAGATTTAACTTCTGCTAAAGAAAGAGTGTTTAATAATATTGCTCAATATTCTATTCATCCAAAAGCGCATGGGGTAGTGATGTACCAAGTTAAAACGAAACAAAAAGATGCACAAGTATTGCTAGCGACTATTGCAGATACCAATAATATAGTGCTGACTAATAAATTATATACTGCAACCAATTTTAGTTGGGATGAAGAAGGAAAACAATTGGCTTATCTAGTGGAAAAAGACAGTACCGATAAAGCTTTACAAAAAAATTACTATGTAGCTTATTATACACCTGCTGCAACATCTGCGATATCTATTTTTGATAAATCTAACAATGCTATTCCTGTTAATTATACTATTGGAGGAGATAGAAAATTAAAATTTAGTAAATCAGGTTCTATTGTAGAATTAGGCGTACAACCCATTTTACCTATTAAGGATACGAGTTTACCAGAATTTGAAAGAGTGAGTGTAGATATTTGGCACTATGCAGATCCTATTATACAACCAGCGCAACAAAAAGCTTTGGAAAACACTTTAAAAAGCACTGAATTAGTATTCATCAATACGTCCAATAAAAATGCAACCTATTTAGGCAAAATAAAAGATAGAGACGTAATGACTACTGAAGAAGGGGATGGCCAACATGCCTATGCCACTATCGACTCTGCTTATCTTATTGCTTCCCAATGGCAAGGATTTTCATTAAAAGATATTTATGATATTAATGCCGCTACTGGACAAAGAAAACTTATTCAAAAAGAATGGAAGGGAAGTTTAATGTCTTCTTCTTATAATGGCAAGACTTTAGTTTTTTATGACGAACCTCAAAAAAAGTATTTTGCTTATAATGCAACCACAGGGAAAACTATACAAATTGCAAAAGACATAAAAACTTCTTTGTTTGACGAGGAAAATGATTTGCCAGATGATCCTAACGCTTATGGAATTGCAAAATGGATGGAGAATAATAACCAATTACTAATTTATGACCGTTACGATATTTGGTTGGTGGATGCAAGCGGTGTTGCTTCTTCTGTTAAGTTAACCAATGGTCGTGCTACTAAAATTATTTCCCGTTTTGTTGAAACAGACCCTGAAAGAAAAACTTTAGCGAGTAATGCTTCAATTTTAATGAAAGGCTTTAGTGAAGTAGATAAATCTGAAATGTTATCCATATTGAATCTTGCAACTGGTAAAATGACCTTAATAAATCAGTTACCTATGCATTTTACAACAATTGTGGGTGCTAAAAATACTAACGACTTAGCGGTTATGCAGGAAGATGAAATAAAATCACCTACTGTTTATTTATATACTTTAGAAGCTAAAAGTCAACATCCAACGGCTGTAACCACCATCAACCAACAACAAACCAATTACAATTGGATGAGTTCTCAAATAGTTAAATGGAAAGCATATACAGGTAAAATGGCAGAAGGTGTATTGTACTTACCTGAAAACTTTGATGCCAAGAAAAAATATCCAATGATTGTATATTTCTATGAAAGAAATAATCAAACTTTGCATAATTATTTAGCACCAGCACCAACACCTTCAAGATTAAATATTCCTTTCTTTGCTAGTAGAGGATATATTGTATTTGTACCAGATATTTGGTACACTAGAGGCTATCCAGGTCAAAGTGCTTATGACTATATATTAAGTGGCACAAGAGCCATGATACAAAAAGGATTTGTAGATAGTACTAAAGTAGGTTTGCAAGGTCAAAGTTGGGGAGGTTATCAAATTGCCTACTTAATAACCAAAACAAATTTATATGCAGCAGCTTGGGCTGGCGCACCTGTTGTAAACATGACCAGTGCTTATTCAGGTATTAGATGGGGGCCAGGCATTAGTCGTCAATTTCAATATGAAAAGTCTCAAACAAGATTAGGTGCTAGTTTATGGGAACGTCCCGATTTATATATTAAAAACTCTCCACTATTTTCTTTACCTGCCATTAAAACACCTTTAGTTATTATGAGTAATGATGCCGATGATGCAGTGCCTTGGTATCAAGGAATTGAAATGTATAGTGATATGAAGAGACTGAATAAAAAAGTTTGGTTATTGGTATACAATAATGAAGCACATAATTTAGTGGAACGTAGAAATAGAAAAGACATTCAAATAAGAGAACAACAATTCTTCGATAGTTATTTAAAAGGAGCACCTATGCCAGAGTGGTTAATTAAAGGAGTACCTGCTGTAATGAAAGGAAGAACCTGGGGTTTGAATTACTAAACATATTGAAACCATTGCCTATTGGGATCCCAATTTTCAATTTCTTTGCCTACGGCAGCTAAGAATTTGGATCCCATGGCACCATCTACAATACGATGGTCGTAACTCATGCTAATAAACATCATGTGACGTACTAGTATAGCGTCACCTGATGGGGTTTCGACAACAACCGCTCTTTTCTTGATAGCCCCTAATGCTAAAATAGCCACCTGAGGTTGATTGATGATAGGTGTTCCCATTATACTTCCAAAAGATCCCACATTGGTAACTGTAAAGGTACCGCCTTGTGTATCTGTTGGTTTTAATTGACCGTTTCTTGCCGCATTGGCTAAATTATTAACGGCTTTAGTAATCCCAACAATGCTTAATTGGTTGGCACCTCTTATCACTGGTACAATTAAATTGCCAGAGGGAAGGGCAGTAGCCATTCCTATATTGATATCTTTTTTAAGAATAATTTGATCACCTTGCAAACTGCAATTAATCATCGGGAATTGTTCCAACACTTTTGCTATAGATTCCAAGAACATCGGCGTGTAGGTAATTTTTGCACCCTCTCTTTTTTCAAATAAATCCTTCACCTTATCTCTCCAAACAACCATATTGGTAACATCCACTTCTACAAAAGAAGTTACATGTGGACTTGTTTGAACACTATCCACCATATGCTTTGCTATTAGTTTTCGCATACGATCCATCTCCACAATTTCAGTTGCACCTGTTATGATTACTTCATTAGGATTTGCTAATTTGGTGGAAATAGAGGCAGAAAAATTAGCTGTATTATTTTCATATACATCTAATGGTTTATTGAGAAGTGGTCTAGTAGTAGTTTCATTTGGAGCAGCATCAAGTTTCGTTTCATTGACCATTGGATTTGGCAAATGTATGGCCATTTTTTTACGTGCAATAAAATCAAGAATATCTTTTTTAGTAATTCTTCCATTAGATCCAGTTCCTGTTATGTATTGCAACTCATCCATTCCAACACCTTCGTTTTGTGCAATGTTTAAAACCAAAGGA
>Ga0114970_10000726_pt1 | contig 24678 bp, 23 predicted proteins | sample M_140205_XF_Meta_FD_87030 | JGI IMG/M metagenome (GOLD analysis project Ga0114970, IMG submission 87030) | Freshwater microbial communities from Lake Montjoie, Canada to study carbon cycling - M_140205_XF_MetaG | ecosystem: Environmental > Aquatic > Freshwater > Lake | place: Lake Montjoie...
AAATAATGTAGGAGTGAATTATAAGTTCAATGAAGAGAACAATACTTTTGATTTGTATTATGTGCTTAATATGGGTGCAAATCATGATAAAAAAATTACTTTGGCTGTGATGTATTTGTCTTATTTGGGGACCTCAACGCTTTCTGCTTCTGATTTACAGAAAGAGCTTTATAAACTAGGCTGTTCGTTTTCGGTGAATACTTCGGATGATCGCATTTATTTAAATTTATCCGGCTTGCAGGAAAATTTTTCCAAGGCATTGAAATTATTTGAAAATTTGCTTGCAGATCCAAAGGCCGATCAATTGGCATTGGGTAATTTGGTTAAGGATGTTTTGAAAAAGCGAGAGGATGCCAAGCTTGATAAGTCAACCATTTTATGGTCTGCGATGTATTCATATGGCAAATATGGTGATCATTCTCCATATAAATTTAAGATGTCAGAGGCAGAATTGAATTCTGTTTTGCCAGAACAACTAATAGGGATGATTCGTTCTCTAACTTCTTATACGCACCACATTCTATATTATGGTCCGATGGAACGCTCTGCGCTCAAAGCATCATTAGATAGTGAGCATAAAATGCCTAATTATTTATTGCCTATTGCTCCTGAAAACAAATTTGAAGAGATGAGCACGGATGAAAATAAAGTGTTTGTTGTTGACTATGATATGAAGCAGGCAGAGATTATCATGTTATCAAAAAGTGTAGGATTTACACCTAAATTATATCCCGAGACCTCTGCGTTTAATGAGTATTTTGGTGGAAATATGTCTTCAGTGGTTTTTCAAGAAATGCGAGAGTCAAAGGCATTGGCGTATTCAGTTTTTTCTGGATATCGCTTTCCTGCGCGCACAGATCGCTCAAATTATTTATTTGCTTATATTGGTACTCAGGCCGATAAATTGTCCGAAGCGATGGCTGGCATGAAGAAGTTGATGAATGAAATGCCTGAATCTTCAACACTTTTTGAGGCATCGAAAGAAGCTGTTATTCAAAGACTCAGGACTGAAAGAATTACCAAATCAGAAATATTATTTAATTATGAAGAGGCTTTAAAATTAAATTTAGATCATGATGTTCGAAAAGATATCTATGAAAAATTGCCTGCCTTCAGTATGGTTGACTTGAAAAAATTCCATGAAACCTATGTAAAAAATAAAAGCTATACCATTTTGGTGCTCGGAAAAAAAGATCAATTAGATTTGAAAACCCTTGAAGGATATGGAAAAGTAAAGTTTTTAACTCTTCAAGATGTGTTTGGCTATTAGCTATTTCCTCTCTAGGGGGGGTGAATATTTCAGAATACAATAATGAAAGTTTTATTTGTGTGTAAAAATGATAAACATCAATTGATAGGCCCTTCGTATCTGCATTATAAATTATACCTTTGTGTTTTAATAATAGATTAATACTTAATAAATATGGAAAAAGGAAGCAAGATTACAGTAAAGAGTGGCATACTCACCGTGCCTGAAAATCCTATCATCCCTTATATTGAAGGAGATGGAACGGGTCCTGATATATGGGCGGCATCAGTAAAAGTTTTAGATGCAGCAGTAGAGAAAGCCTATCATGGAAAAAGAAAAATTGTATGGAAAGAAGTTTTAGCAGGCGAAAAAGCGTTTAAGCAAACCGGAAATTGGTTGCCTGAAGAGACCTTGGATGTTATTCGGGAATATTTAATTGCTATAAAAGGTCCACTTACCACACCTGTTGGTGGCGGTATTCGTTCTCTGAATGTGGCATTGAGACAAATTTTAGATTTATATGTATGCTTGCGTCCTGTTCGTTGGTTTGAGGGAGTACCTTCTCCGGTGAAGGAGCCATGGAAAACAAATATGGTTATCTTCAGAGAGAATACCGAAGATATTTATGCAGGAATAGAATGGATGGCAAAAACAGATGATGCTAAAAAGGTCATCAATTTTTTGACCAAGGAAATGAATGTTTCTGGAATACGTTTTCCTGAGACCTCTTCAATTGGTATAAAACCTGTTTCGATAGAAGGGAGCGAACGCTTGATTCGCGCCGCAATTGAATATGCCATCGAACACAAAAAGCCTTCTGTTACCATTGTTCATAAGGGTAATATTATGAAATTTACAGAAGGTGGATTTAAAAAATGGGGTTATGAATTGGCTGAAAGAGAATATGGGGAAAATGTTTTTACATGGTTAACCTATGATAAAATTCTTGCGCAATCCGGAAAAGCGGAGGCTGATAAAGCACAGGAAGATGCAGTGAAGTCGGGTAAGGTGATCATTAAAGATTCTATTGCCGATGCTTTTTTACAACAAATTTTATTGCGTCCTGATGAGTATTCAGTAATTGCCACATTGAATTTAAATGGCGATTATATTTCTGATGCATTGGCTGCTTGTGTAGGTGGAATTGGTATCGCACCAGGTGCAAATATTAATTATATTACTGGTCATGCTATTTTTGAAGCCACGCACGGAACGGCTCCTAAATACGCCGGTCTTGATAAAGTAAATCCAGGCTCAGTTATATTATCAGGTGCGATGATGTTCGAACATATGGGATGGAAAGAAGCATCAGATTTGATTTATGCCGGCATTGAACAAGGTATTTCAAACAAGCGTGTTACCTATGATTTTCATCGATTAATGGACCAGGCAACTTTGTTGAAATGTTCTGAATTTGGAAATGAAATCATTAAAAATATGGAATTGGCATCTGTATAAAATGATTTTTTATACACCATATATTTTAGATTTATCAAACGAAATCCTATATAATATTTTTTAAATAGTATTGGTAAATTGTTGAAAAAAAGAGCATTTTTTATGCTCTTTTTTTTTGTGTTCAAGAATTTTCTTTGTTTATATTTATAATTGTTAAAAAAAAATACAGGATTTAAATCCTTTGAAATCCTTTGTGACAAAGGGAAACGTTTATATAACACATGCTTGCGTTTTCAACAATTTTATGTTAATAATAAATTTTTGCATATTTGTTAATAACTAATATTTATGATTTAAATTTGTGTATACCAAAATAAATTAAATATGGCTACAACAAAAAGTGCTAAGCCTGCAAAAAAGGCTCCAGCAAAAAAGACTGCAAAAAAAGCTGTAAAAAAAACAGCTGCTAAAAAAAGCGCTAAAAAAGTTGCTAAAAAAGTAGTTAAAAAAGCGGCTCCTAAAAAAGTTGCTAAAAAAGTAGTTAAAAAAGCGGCTCCTAAAAAAGTTGCTAAAAAAGCTGCTAAAAAAGTAGTTAAAAAAGCTGCTCCTAAAAAAGCTGCTAAAAAAGCGGTTAAAAAAGTTGCTAAAAAAGCTGCCAAAAAAGTTGCTAAAAAAGTAGCTGCGAAAAAACCAGCGAAAAAAGTTGCTGCTAAAAAAGTAGCTGCGAAAAAACCAGTGAAGAAAGTTGCTAAAAAATCAGGAAATGGTTCTTCAGCAGCTGCATCATCAGAAAATTCAGGAAACTAAATTTTAGGTTGATTACTGTTAATTTTATAAAGTACCCGCTTTTAGCGGGTACTTTTGTTTTATACCCTTTCAGTTTCAAAGGTTTCTCATTGTAAATTAATTTTTCTGGTGTTGCTATAGATATTGGACACTATTGATTTTAGGTTGAACCGCTGTCAGCTATATTTTTTTATTTTATTCCATTTGTATGCGCTCATATAAAATTTTGAACTCTGAAAAAAAATAGTAATTTTGTCAATATCATTATATGGAGGAAGTTTTAAGTACATATATTAAACAATTGGGGGTTAAAGATGAAACTTTTCATTCAGACCAAGCAAGTAATTATGTATTGCACATGCATGTCGATCATCAGAATGGCTTTTCTTTTTCTGTTTTTGATTTCCCTCGTAATAAATTCATTGCCTTAGAATCCTATATTCCGCGAAAGAAATCTGCTGATAATCACGATTTCTTGTCATTTATTCGACTGTTGCTTTCTCAATTGCCTGAGCTCACAAGAAATAAATTTAAAGAAGTTCATCTGTCTTTTTCTCATCCTGCTTCAACTTTTGTTCCTTCGGCGCTTTTTGTTGAAGAGGATAAAGAAAAGTACTTTTTGATGAATCATACTTTACATTCGGGTGAAAAAATTCATATTGAATATATGGGTGTGTTGAATGCCTATACCCTTTATTCCATGGATATGGCGCTATCTGCCTATTTCCAAACGGCTTTTCCTGGAATTGTTTTTCATCATGTGGCCTCTATCCTTGTTCAAAATATTCTCATCGAAAATAAAAATCGCCAATCTGCCGGATTGTTTGCAAATATAAAGGCAGACTACTTTGAACTTGTTGTGATTAAAGAGCACAAACTTATTTTTTATAATCGTTTTTCATATAAAACCGCAGAAGATTTTTCCTATTATCTTTTGTTTGTTTGTGAACAACTTCAATTAAATCCTGAAAGCACCGAAGTTTTTTTGTTAGGGGAAATAGAAAAAAAGTCTAGTATTTATAGCCTTTTATATAAGTATATCCGAAATATTAAATTTGGCAAAAGGTCCGAAGCATATAGCTATTCATATGGTTTTAATGAAATTCCAGCCCATTATTATTATACCTTGATGACTCAAGTTTTTTCTTCCTGATTATGCGAATTATCAGTGGAAAATACAAAGGGAAGCTCATAAGTCCACCCCATGGTCTTGAAGTGCGACCCACAACGGATTTTGCTAAAACAGCCTTGTTTAATATTCTCAACAATCATTTTGACTTTGAAAACATATCCGTTCTTGATATTTTCTGTGGAACAGGGAGTATAACCTTTGAGTTTTTTTCCAGAGGTTGTCCTTCGATAATTGCTGTTGACAAAAATTTTAAATGCGTGAAGTTTATTCGTGATTTTATTAAAGCACTTGATGCCAATCAGATAAAAGTAGTTTGTCATGATGCTTTTAAATTGATTTCTGCTTCCACGGAGCAATTTGATATTGTCTTTGCCGATCCCCCTTATCAGTTGAAAGAAGTAGAACTCTTGCCTGAATCTATTTTTAATCGTGGTTTATTAAAACCACAGGGCTGGTTTATTTTAGAACATCGTGCCGATTTAAATTTTGACTCACATCCATTTTTTAAAGAAAGACGGATGTATGGTAATGTTTCATTTAGTATATTTGTTAATACCTAATAAATAAAATTCATGAAAGTTGCAGTATTTCCGGGTTCATTTGATCCCATTACCAATGGGCACACAGATATCATTTTCAGGGCCTTGCCTCTTTTTGATGAAATCGTAATTGCCATCGGAAATAACCATGAAAAAAAGTATTTTTTTTCGATAGAAAAACGGAAACAATGGATTGAAAACATTTTTGCTGCTGAGAAAAAAATTACCGTTAAAGCCTATGAAGGTCTTACTGTTCGTTTCTGCACTGAAATAAACGCCTCTTTTATTCTTAGGGGATTGCGCTCTTGCGTTGATTTTGAATATGAAAAATCTATTTCCCAAATGAATAGTGCCCTGGTGCCTGGGATTGAAACGATATTTTTGGTTTCGAAACCGTATTTGTCTGCTCTATCTTCAACGATTATCAGGGATATTATTCGAAATGGTGGAGATGTTTCTCCATTCTTGCCACCTCAAATGCATGCCGATTTTTAATATTTGAATTTCAATGTTATAAGTTTTTTTGATGTGTATGAATCACATCCTTGATGTTCCCATAGGAGTTTAGGAGATTCGCTTTCATTTCCAGAATACTTACCCATTCAACTTGGGTTATTCCCTCTTCTTTTTGTGGTTTTAGTTCTTCGGTATCATTGTAAAGCATTAAAAACCAGCTTGTTTCTTTAAAAATATAGTTGCCGTTTAATTCATATATATGGTAGGTATTGCATATGAATTCCTTGGTTTCCGATATGTGGATTCCACATTCTTCATTTACTTCCCTGCAAGCTGTTTTTTCTGTGCTTTCGCCATCTTCCATTTTCCCCTTTGGCAAATCCCACTTGCCATTTCTGAAAATCATCAAGTACTTTCCTTGCTCATTCATGATGAGTCCTCCAGCGGCTCTTATAATGAGAAATTCACTTGAAAAAGACTGCAGATATTCATTCGGATCTGCCGTAGTGATGAAAATCTCCTGGTTTTGTCCTTTTAAACTTTCTAAAATGGCCAATAATAGGGTGGGCCTTATTTTAATTCCTTCATAAATGCTGCGGTTTTTTGCAGGCATCAGCGGTTTCGTAAGTGGTAAAATATTAACCGTTAAGTCTTCAAAATAGATTTTAAAATTTATTTTCTTCATATGGGGGCAGTGAATGAAAAAATGTTTTCTTTTGCTTAGCGTTTGTTTGCTCTGCAAATCTATTCATTTGTTGGAGCATTTAAATATGTTTTTATCATTCTAATTAAATTTGCCGATATGATGACTAAAATTGAAAGTCGAAATGGTTTACTAAAGAAGTCTCAAAAAGAAATGTTTGAATTTCTTTCTGATTTTAATCATTTTAAGGACTTGATGCCTGAACAAGTGGTTGATTGGAAATCAGATTCCGATTCATGCTCATTTACGCTCAAGGGAATGACCAGTTTGGGGATGAAGTATGATCAAAAAATACCCTATTCCCAAATTATTATTGTTCCTGATGGAAAAGTGTCTTTTGACTTCAAATTAATTTGTAACCTTTCCACCGAAAATGAACAAGGCGTTCTTCAGCTTGGCTTCGAAGCGGATTTAAATCCATTTATGAAAATGATGGCAGAAAAACCTCTTCAGAATTTTCTAGACTTGCTTATCAATAAGGCAGAAAATATGTAAGTGTGAAAAGGTTCATTTTATTTGTTTAATCGAATTATTATAAATTCTTAATTTCTTATTCCCCATGAGAAAAATTATACTAAATATTCTAGGGCTACTTTTTTTTTCCAATAGCTTTGCGCAATTCTCAAATGAGAGCTATGTATATCAAGGTCTTACTAGGAAATACAGGGTTTATGTGCCCATTTCTTACGATGGAAGTAAGCCGGTGCCGCTCGTATTATGTTTGCATGGTTTAGGTGATAACATGGTTAATTTCTCCTCAATAGGAATGAATTATATTGCGGATACGGCTAACTTTATTGTTGTTTTCCCACAAGCAATCGTGGATCCTTTGGTAAATGCGGCCGCATGGAATTCTGGTGCCGGATATCTTGGATATTTTCCAAATACCAATGTTGATGATGTAGGATTTTTGAAAAGCTTAATGGATACCTTGTCTATTCGCTTTTCAATTAATCAAAAGAAAATTTTTGCTTGCGGTTTTTCAATGGGCGGTTTTATGTCTAATCGATTGGCCTGTGAAGCCAATGATCGCGTTACCGCAATTGCTTCTGTTTCTGGAACTCTTGGGGCAGGTTTTTCTTGTGTACCCGGAAAAGCGATTTCTGTATGTCATTTTCATGGTACCGCAGATGGAACGGTTTCATTTAATGATGGGCCCTATGGTAAGGGGGCTCAATCTTTGGTAGATTTTTGGGTGCAAAATAATAATTGCAATGTTTCCCCTTCATATGATGCTTTGCCAAATATTGCCAATGACAATTTTACAGTTGAACAATATGAATATACCAGTGGCGATTCATCCACAGAGGTTTTGTTTTATAAAGTAAATAATGCAGGGCATGTATGGTTGACCTCTGCTAATGACATTAGTTACTCAACAGAGATATGGAAGTTTTTTAACAAGCAAATGCTGTCTATGAATACCAAAGAAAAACAGGTGTGTTTAGATAAAAATAGCTTTGAAATACATCCAAATATTGGAAATGGAATATTTAATATAAATAGTAAAAAAGATGCTTTTGGAAGAAAGTTGCAAATGTGGAATGCGGAAGGGAAATTGCTAAAAGTTTTTGAAATGAATTCAGAATCTATGTTTATAGATGTATCATCTTTTTCCAATGGTATATATTATATAGGGATGCAGAATGGTAAGAATTCTTCCACCCAAAAATTGATTTTATCAAAATAGCTTCTTTTCTGTGCGTAGCTTTTAATTTTTATCTGTCAAGCAAATTGCAAAGTTCTGAAGAAAGCATCATTTGTGTTTCAATTTGCTTGTTGCTTTCTGTGGTAAAAGGAAATTCCACCCATTTGTTATCAAAGAAAGTACCCATTGTGTAGTTTTTTCCAGCTTCTAAATTGCTGAAAGTAACAGCCCCATTTTCAAGGTTTCCTGCGGCATGCCACGCACTATTGCAAGGAGCTTGATACCATACTGGTGCCGTTGGTCGCAATACAATCTTAGAAGTATCACTACCGCAAAGGGCTTTCATTTTTACGGATATGGTTTTGTCACCTACTGCAGAAGATAAATCAAAGGGGTAGGTTCCATCGCAAAGATCTGATAAATGGATAACGCCTAACAATTGACCGCAATCATTATATGCCTGTAGAAATACCCCACTGCAAAGTGTGCTGCCTTGAATGGTTACTTTGTCTCCATTCTTAATAGCAAAGTTATAGGTGGCAACCAATTGATTGCTCGATTCACTATATGCTTTAACCATAATGCCATAATTTCCAATTGCCTCTGGATAATTAAATAACAAGTTAACTCCTTTATTACAAACGCAATTTCCATCAAACCAATCCCAATTGTATGGTAAAAGTTTGTATACCTTTGAGTTGATTTCATAATGCCCATTGGTGATAGGTCCTTGAAAAACAGCGGCCTTTACAAATTTCCAAATGGCTGTCTCTTGATTGTAACTCCAAACCCCAAGCTTTTCTCCCATTTGAATGGTTTGTCCTGTAAGCGGATTTGTACTTACGGCATTAACTTCCACATGATAGGTTACTGCTTTACTAAAGGAATAGGCCTCTTTGCCGAATTTGTCTTTTATATCACATACCACATAACCGGCAGTACTGAATGAGCCTTCATATATTTTTCCAGCACTATCCACTCTGCTGATTAGGCCTCCCGGATGCGCAGCTAAAGCATCTTCTTGCATGTTGTTGAAATAAAAAAGGGAAATTTTTAAGGGGCCATATAGGTTGTTTCCTTCTTTGTCTTTAATAATAGTTCCTTTGTCAATTTTTAAACTTGCTTTGGTTTGTGAATACGGAATGATAGGCGTTTCAATAAGCAAGTCAGAAGTGGTTTGGCTATTTAGTATCGCAGATGAAGTCGTGGTTATAGATGTAACACCATCGGGTAAATTCTTCATCTCAACCAGTGGAATATCATAAAAATAATTTCCTGTATTGGAAATATGCACCCTCATGCTATTAGAAAGGAATCCGTTAGCTTCAAAAATTAATGTAATATCAAGTTTTCTGGATTCTGATGGAGTGAATGATGTGTTCACGCCTAAGCTGAGAAACCCATGATCAGATAGAAAGATGGATTTAGCTAATCCCGTACTGCTTAAAATGTAATCTTTGTCAGGCCCTAAAACACGCACACTTATCTTGCTGCCGTTATGAATTCCAATGGGCTCTTTTGTTTTTGCATTGATAAATTGAAAGGCAAATCTAGTTTTAAAAACATTTGAATTAAGAATGTATTTTACCCCCTCAAAAGGATTCGATTTTTCGCATGAAAATGCAAGGCTTATGGCAAATATAAACAGTATTAGTTTTTTCATTCTAAGATTAATTAATGAATTTTATAATATACAATGCCCGTTAATACCGGATAATATTTGAACTGTGAAATATTTTTTTCAATGATTGACTTTTGTTCGGCGATGGGTGCAATAAGTCCCTTGCCTTCAATATCAACATGAGGAACACCAATAAACATGCTTCCTGCTTCAATGATCCAACCCCATTTTTGTGAATTGAAAGTTTTTCCATAACCGATTCCAATATAGGGAGCTATTTTATTGGCATAAAAATTCATGTTTAATGTGCCGCTTTCCTCCGGGCTAATTAGCAAATTTCCTATGGCAAGGTCTCCATCCGATCTCACATCATATTTGATTGAATTTTGGTTGTAAAACAAACCGGCGGCTCCGTAAAAATTCGGGGCATTGAAAAAGGGATGCCATTCAGCAACCAATGAAACAGATGCCAAACGCATCTGCATATGATATATAAAACTCGTTTGGTCTAGGTAATTGCTATATGAGTAGCTTAAAAAATGTCCGCCTAATTTTATTTTTATTCTCTCTGAAATGCCTGCAGCGGCTTCCGCAGAAATTCCCGTAGTTGACATGCCAATTCCCAAGGAATAGTTTATAGACGTTTTTTCTCGAAATGCACCATCCTGCTGAGCAAATAATTGAATAGGAAGAAAATTTCCCAACATAAAAAAACAATATAAAGAAATTTTTTTTAAGGGTAATTTCAGTTTCATGGTTTTTTTATTTTGCTAAAGTGAAGTTTTGGAGTTTGTTTAAGCGGGCATTGCAGGATATGCTGCATTTTCATAAAGTTCGAAGCGTTTCATGAAATCATTTACATCTTTTCTTACTGAATGGATGATGCTTTCATTGTTTATATTCATCAGTGTTTGGTCAATAAACTCAACCACTTTTTTTACATCTTCTTCATTAAATCCCCTGCTGGTAATTGCTGCAGTTCCAATTCTAATGCCTGATGTAATAAATGGTGATTTGTCATCAAAGGGAACCATGTTTTTATTCACCGTAATGTCCGCTTTTACTAGGGCATCTTCAGATTGTCTGCCATTTAAATTTTTTGACCTTAGGTCAATCAACATGCTATGGTTATCGGTGCCTCCGGAAATAATATAATAGCCTAATGAAGTAAAGGCTTCTGCCATTGCTTGGGCATTTTTTATTACTTGAATGCCATAGTCTTTGAAGTTACTTTCCAAAGCTTCTCCGAAAGAAACGGCTTTCGCTGCGATCACATGTTCCAAAGGCCCTCCCTGCGTTCCTGGAAATACGGCACTGTCTAATAATGAAGACATCATCCGAATCTCTCCCTTAGGTGTGCAAATGCCAAAGGGGTTTTCAAAATCATTTCCCATTAAAATCATTCCGCCTCTAGGTCCTCTTAAGGTTTTATGGGTAGTTGTCGTAATGATATGACAATGTGGCAAAGGGTTGTTTAATAAGCCTGCTGCAATAAGTCCTGCCGGATGTGCAATGTCTGCCATAAGTAAGGCTCCGCATGCATCTGCAATATTGCGCATGCGCGCATAATCCCAATCCCTTGAATAGGATGATGCCCCTGCAATGATAAGTTTTGGTTTTTCTTTCATCGCAAGGCTTTCCATTTGATCATAATCAACAAGGCCACTTTCTTTATTTACACCGTAAAAAAAGGGTTGATATAGTTTTCCGGAAAAACTTACCGATGAACCATGTGTTAAATGGCCCCCATGCGATAAATCAAAGCCTAGGATTTTGTCGCCCGGTTTCAAGCAGGCTAACATCACCGCTGCATTTGCTTGAGATCCTGAATGCGGCTGCACATTCACCCAGCAAGCGCCAAAAAGTTTTTTTGCCCGCTCAATAGCAAGGGTTTCTACCTGATCAACCACTTGGCAGCCACCATAGTATCTTTTTCCGGGATATCCCTCTGCATATTTGTTGGTGAGACATGAGCCCATCGCTTCAAGTACTTGTTGACTTACAAAGTTTTCTGATGCGATAAGTTCTATTCCTTGTCTTTGTCTGTTTAATTCTTTACCTATTAAGCCAAACAATTCTGTGTCTTTTTTCATGCGTGTAAATTTTTTTCTTCCAAAATAATTAATTGAAATCTATTTCTGTGCTGTCACCAATATTTAAACTTTGACAAAGGCCTTTCAGGTAGGCGTCATTGCCTACAACTGATTGATGCAGAACAACATCTTTCAGCTCAGAATATGAACCGATAATGGAGTCTTTTAAAATCGAATACCCAATGTTTGTTTTTTCTCCTATTGAAACATTGGGCCCTATTATTGAATTGCTGATAACACATCCTTCCGCTATACTGACGGGTGGGATGATAATGGTATTTTCAAATTTTTGTTTTGGAAGACCACCTTGATTTTTCTTTAGCAGGATGGCATTGGTTTCCAATAAAGAAGTTTTAGCTCCGCAATCATACCAATTTTGAACAGCGAAGGTCTTTATTTTTATCCCATCTTCATCAATCATTCGCATCAGTCCATCGGTAAGATGAAATTCATTCAGCGTACGAATATTGTTTTTGATATTGTAATCCAAAGCATTCATTAATTTTTCTGCTTCCTGAATTTTGTAGATTCCTACAAGTGCTAAGTTGGATTTAGGTATGCTTGGTTTTTCGATTAGTCGTGTAATATATCCATCCGCATCAAGCTCCGCTACGCCAAAGCTTCGTGGGTCTTCAGTCCTTTTTACCCCTAGCAAGGATCCCCTTTGCTGAATTATCGACTGAATATCAAAATCAAAAATCGTATCGCCTAATACAATGAGTATTTCGTCGGTCGGTTTGAGAAGTTTTCTAGTTAGCCATACAGCATGTCCAATGCCTTCACGTGGTTCTTGCACAACAAAATGAGAATCAATAGAATTGTATTTTTCCTTGATAAACCACTCTACCTTTTCACCCATATAACCAATGATAAAAATGAATTCTTCAAATCCTTCTTTGATTAATGCATCAATGATATGAGAAAGAATTGGTTTTCCTGCAACAGGAACCAAGGCTTTGGGTTGTGTATGTGTATGCGGTCTAAGGCGACTTCCTATTCCGGCAACCGGTATGATCACTTTCATTAGATTGCTTTTTTTGTAGATTGAAATTGGTTTAAATACCAAGGCATAGATAATGTCAAGCCCTCATGAACTTTTATTTCTGGATGATAGTTCAGATATTTTTCTGCCATACGAATATCTGCCAATGAATTTAAAACATCGCCTGCTCTAGGTTCTCTATATGTAGGTTGAATGTTTGATGCGGTAAGCTTTTGAATACTTTGGTAAAGTGCATTGATAGATACCCTTTCTCCCACCGCAATATTAAATATTCGTTGTTTGTCAGGTTCAGAGAAAAATGCCCGTATGTTGGCTTGAACGGCATTTTCAACAAAAGTAAAGTCTCGCGTTTGCTCGCCATTTCCATTGATAAATACGGGTTTATCGTTAATCATGGCATCAAAAAACAATGGAATTGCAGCGGCATAAGGTCCTTCAGGTGATTGGCGAGGACCAAATACATTGAAGTAACGAAGTCCTATTATATCCATCTGATACAGGCTGGCAAATACCTCTGCATAAAGCTCATTGGTGTGTTTCGATACTGCGTAGGGTGAAAGTTGTTTGCCAATTTTGTTTTCAGTTTTTGGCAAATCCTGATTGTCTCCATAAACAGAAGAGGAGCTGGCATATATAAAGCGCTTTATGTTTGCCGATTTTGCTGCAATCAACATATTTAAAAAACCGCTAGCATTTACTTCGTGTGTTTGAAGCGGATTTATAATTGATCTAGGCACCGATCCAAGGGCCGCTTGATGACTTATAAACTCTATGCCCTCGCAGGCCTTTTCGCAATCAGCAGGGCTGCAAATCGTTCCTTCAAAAAATTCAAAGGCAGGATATTGGTCAAATCCATTTAAATTTGATAAAGACCCTGTTGCTAAATTGTCAAATACCCGCACTTTTTTTGCGCCATATTTAAGCAGATATTCAACAATATGCGATCCAATAAAACCTGCTCCTCCAGTAACGAGAAAGGAGGATTTCTCAAGGGTGTTTTCAGGATGAAAAGGCTTATTATACATATGTAAAAGGAATGTATGTTGATTAAAATTCTATCTTTTGTTATATTGTTGATCGTAATATTTTAAATAATTTCCGGATGTTACTTCATTCAGCCAGCCTTCATTTTCTAAATACCAATCAACTGTCAAAGAAAGTCCTTCTTCAAACTGCAAGGAGGGTGACCAGCCTAGCGTTTTCTGAAGTTTGCCGGGATCTATTGCATAGCGCATATCATGTCCGGCTCTGTCTTTTACAAATGTAATCAATTCTGCTGAAGTTCCATCCGGACGATTGAGTTTTTTATCCATAATATTGCATAAAAGATAAATCAAGTCGATGTTTTTCCACTCATTAATTCCACCAATATTATAGGTCTCTCCATGTGTTCCATGGTGAAAAATAGTGTCAATTGCTCTGGCATGATCAATAACATACAGCCAGTCTCGGATGTTTTCACCCTTTCCATATACGGGCAAGGGTTTGTTGTTTTTGATATGATGAATCATTAACGGAATGAGCTTTTCCGGAAATTGATTAGGTCCATAATTGTTTGAACAGTTTGAAATAATTACAGGTAAGTCATATGTATGATGATACGCACGAACCAAATGATCTGATCCTGCTTTAGATGCAGAGTAAGGGCTGCGTGGATCGTATGGGGTTTCCTCGGTGAAAAAACCTTCCTTTCCTAAAGATCCGAAAACCTCATCGGTTGATATATGATAAAATAAGTTGTTCGCAGATTGTGTTTCTTTCCATATCGCCTTAGCAGCATTCAACAGAATGGCTGTTCCTAATATATTTGTATTGATAAATTCCATCGGCTGTAAAATGGACCTGTCTACATGTGATTCTGCAGCCAAATGAATTACCGAATCAAATGAAAGAGTAGTGAAAATTTCTGTGATAAATTTTTCATCTGTAATATCTCCCTTTATAAAAGTATAATTGCTTTTATTCTCAATATCTGTGAGGTTTGATAAATTTCCGGCATAGGTTAATTTGTCTAGATTATAAATATGATAATCTGGATATTTGTTGACAAATAATCTAATAACATGTGAGCCTATAAACCCAGCCCCTCCGGTAATGAGTATTTTTTTCATTTATATTTAGTTTTGAATATTAAATATTTTTTTCAGTGATAGAAGTAAGATATAATTCCCATTTCCATGCTGAAAGAAGTGATTCTTCCAAGGTTCTTTTGCTACTCCATTTTAGTATTTGAGCCGCTTTTGTATTGTCTGCAAAAATTTTTTCGACATCTCCAGGTCTGCGATCTGCATAAACGAAATTCGCTTGTTCTCCTGTTGCATTTTCAAATGCATGAATTACTTCAAGAACAGAATAACCTATGCCACTACCTAAGTTGAATATTTCCAGTGGTTCTTTATTGCTTTTACTAAGCAGTCGTTCTATGGCAGAAACATGCGCCTCTGCTATATCTGAAACATGAATATAATCTCGTATGCAGCTTCCATCTTTTGTTTGGTAATCACTTCCAAAAACTTGCAGGGCAGCTCTTTTTCCTGCTGCTGCCTGTGTCAATACAGGTATGAGGTTGTTGGGTTTGTCAATGGGCCATTCGCCAAGTAAAATTGATTCATGTGAGCCTATTGGATTGAAATATCTGAGCGTAATGGCTTGCATTGCCGATGATTTTATGACATCAGAAATGATTTGCTCACAAATCTGTTTGCTTTTTGCGTATGGCGATTCAGCCTCTCCAAAAGGTGTGCTTTCTTGAACAGGAAGTGTTTTTGGATTTCCATAGACTGAACATGATGATGAAAAAACAAAATCTTTTATCTGATGTTTTGTCATTTCCCCCAATAGATTAATCAGCGAAATCAAGTTGTTCGAATAATATTTTAAAGGATTTTCTACAGACTCTCCAACGGCCTTAAAAGCTGCAAAATGAATCACTGCATCAAAAGTATGCTTGTTGAAAAAATCTTCCAATGATTCCTTGTCGCACAAATCAATATTGGCATAATGGGGCTTATGTCCGGCGATTTTTTCAATCGCATCTAAAACATGCGCATAGGAATTTGAAAGGTTGTCAATAATGCTGACCTCGAAACCTTTTTGCATCAATTCTACTACGGTATGTGAGCCTATGTAGCCTGTTCCGCCTGTGACGAGAATTTTCAAATTTCCTGATTTTTAATTTTTATAAACTCCAATACATCATCGTTTTGATTTTCTTTCTATAAATTCCCTTGATGTCAATAATCACAGAATCTTTTGTGCAAATAGATTGAAAATAGGCTTCATCAAGATGTAAATATTCACGATGATTTACTGCAACAACAATGGCATCATAATTTTTTGCTATTTCGCTAACCAAGCTAAATCCATACTCTTTTTTTAAATCATCAGATGAGGCTTTGGGATCTGTCACATCAACTTGAACCCCATAGGATTTAAACTCTTTGATGACATCTGCTACTTTTGAGTTTCTGATATCTTCTACATTCTCCTTAAATGTGGCCCCCATGATTAATACCTTGGATTTTGAAATATCCTTTCCTGAGGCGGCCATTTTTTTAACAGTTTGTTTTGCAATATAAAAACCCATAGAGTCATTAACATATCTTCCTGAATTGATCACTTGCGCATGATATCCAAGTTCAGCAGCTTTATAGGTTAAATAATACGGATCAACGCCTATGCAATGTCCTCCAACCAAACCAGGATAAAATTTTAAAAAATTCCACTTCGTACCCGCAGCCTCAAGAACTTCATAGGTATTGATGTTCATTTTATTGAAAATAATTGAAAGCTCATTCATCAAAGAAATGTTTACATCCCTTTGTGTGTTTTCGATAATCTTTGCCGCCTCTGCTACTTTGATTGATGCGGCACGGAAAATGCCTGCCTTCACAACAATTTCATAGGTATTTGCTATGTTTTCTGTTGCTTCATCATCGCATCCGGATACGACCTTAATTATTGAGGATAATGTATGTTCTTTGTCTCCCGGATTGATTCGCTCCGGAGAATATCCGGCCTTAAAATCTGTTTTAAATTTTAATCCTGATATCTCTTCAATCAAAGGAATGCAATCTTCCTCTGTACATCCCGGATATACAGTGGATTCATAAACAACATAATCACCTTTTTTTATAACCGCTGCTAAGGAACGCGTGGCACCTAATAAGGGTTTTAAATCAGGTAAATTATGATCATCAATTGGAGTCGGCACAGCTATAATAAAAAAATTTGCTTCAGCTAGTTTTTTTATCGAATCGGTGAATTCAATATCAGCGCCTTCAAATGCGGCTTTATCCAATTCTCCGCTAGGATCTATATGGTTTTGCATTTGCTGAATTCTAGCAGCATTGATGTCAAATCCAATGACAGAAATCTTTCTAGCAAACTCAAGGGCAATGGGCAAACCCACATAGCCCAGGCCAATAACGGCTAGTTTTGCTTCTTTTTTGATTAGTTTATGATACATAAAATTTATTTTCGTAATGCATAAATACGCTCGATAATCTCTACTACTTTTAATCCTTCCAATGCATTCGTGGTAATGCTATTTCTTCCTTGTAGGGTTTCTATAACATTTTCGATGATGTAATGATGATTCGCTGCAGAGCCTTTATAGCCTTCGTAGTCATTAGCCGGATTTACCGGGTCAAGTTGAGGCATGGTATAGTTTTCAATATGGCAATATTCTACTTCATTCATATATTGTCCGCCAATCTTTACACTTCCTTTGTCGCCAATGATGGTCATGCTGCTTTCTAGGTTTTTATCCCATACCGAAGTTGAATAATTAATGCATCCCATGCCTCCATTGGTAAAATTAAAGTTTACAAGCCCTGAATCTTCAAAATCCGTACTATGCTGGTGTGAAAAATATCCAAATTTGGCTTGAATATCCTTGATATCTCCAAAAAGCCAATACATGATATCAATGAAATGTGAAAATTGAGTAAATAAAGTTCCCCCGTCTAAATCGCTAGTGCCTTTCCAACTGCCTTTTTTATAATATCTATCATCTCTATTCCAATAGCAATTCAGTTGAACCATATAAATTTCCCCCAAAATTTTGTCCTCAATGACTTGCTTAATCCATGCTGATGGGGGTGAATACCTGTTTTGCATCACACAAAAAAGGTTTTTATGTACTTGTAAGGCCTTGAAAATGACTTGCTCGCAATCTGCTTTTGTCAGTGCCATCGGTTTTTCGCAAACGATATGCTTTTTCTTGCTTAATGCTTCAAGAGAATGACTGGCATGCAATCCGTTAGGTGTACATATATTAACAACTTCTATCTCTGGATGTGCTGTCAACATTTTTTCTATATCTGTATACAAAGGCACATTGAATTTTTCAATCCCCAATTCCTCTTTGGTTTTGATATCGCAAAATGCGGTAAGCTCCGCGTCGGGATGACGGATAATCATTTCTGCATGACGCTTTCCGATATGTCCTGCTCCTACAACGGCAAACTTTATTGTATTCATTTTTTGATTTTGTTCTTATAAATTATTTTTCTAATTTACTAACCATTTGCTCCTTAAGAAGATAATGATCTCCGCTTTCTGGGCATATGGCCTTGCCTTCTGCATTGAAATGCAATTTATGCCCATATTCACTCATCCATCCACTTTGCCTTGCCGGGTTTCCTATCACTAGGGCATACGGTTTTACAGTTTTTGTTACAACGGCACCTGCTCCTATAAAAGCATATTCGCCAATATCATGTCCACAAACGATGGTCGCATTTGCTCCGATAGATGCTCCCTTGCCTACATGGGTTTTTGCATATTGATTTTTTCGATTAATAGCACTTCTTGGGTTGATAACATTGGTGAAAACCATTGATGGGCCTAAAAAAACATCATCATCACAAATCACTCCTGTGTAAATGGATACATTGTTTTGAATCTTTACATTGTTGCCAAGAATGACGCCAGGAGATATCACCACATTTTGACCGATATTGCAGTTCTCTCCTACCACACAGCCACTCATCAGATGAGAAAAATGCCAAATTTTAGTGCCATTACCAATTTGGCATTCGGCATCTACAACGGAGGTTTCATGCGAAAAATAGTTCATGATAATTGTTTTTTATTGAGTTTTCAGCGGCTTATATTATTGTTGAAATTCAGGTAGCGATTTAAAATAGTTATAGGTAATTTTTAGTCCTTCTTTTCTGGATACTTTGGGCTCCCAATCCAATATATCTCTTGCTCTTTGGATGTCAGGTCGCCTTTGTTTTGGGTCGTCTACAGGCAATTCTTGATAAATAATTTTTTGACTGCTGCCCGTTAATTTGATAATTTCTTCCGCAAATTCTTTAATGCTTATTTCATCTGGATTTCCAATGTTTACCGGAAGATGATAATCGCTGAATAACAACCTATAAATGCCTTCTACAAGGTCGTCAACATAACAAAAGGATCTTGTTTGACTTCCATCTCCGAAAACAGTGATGTCGTGCCCCCGCAATGCTTGTCCCATAAAGGCAGGAAGCGCTCTGCCATCATCTAGTCGCATCCTTGGCCCATACGTATTGAATATACGTATGATTCGCGTTTCTAATCCATGGTAGTTATGATATGCCATGGTAATGGCTTCTTGAAATCTTTTTGCTTCATCGTACACCCCGCGTGGGCCAACCGGATTTACATTTCCCCAATAATCTTCATTTTGGGGATGTACCACTGGGTCTCCGTATACTTCAGAAGTTGACGCGATTAACATTCTTGCCTTTTTTGCTTTTGCCAATCCCAATAAATTGTGCGTGCCCAATGAACCAACTTTTAAGGTTTGTATGGGCATCTTTAAATAGTCGATAGGACTTGCCGGTGAGGCAAAATGCAGAATATAGTCTAGCTTGCCCGGAACAAAAACAAATTTTGAAACATCATGATGATAAAACTCAAAATTGGGAAGTGGAAATAAATGTTCAATGTTTTTGAGAGAACCGGTTATCAGGTTGTCCATTCCGATGACTTCAAAACCTTCTCCTGTGAATCTTTCACATAGGTGTGACCCCAAAAACCCTGCTGCTCCGGTTATTAATATTCTTTTTGCTGATGTATCTTCTTTCATCTTTTATTTTTCTGAGGGATTGATGGTTTTTCGTCCTATACTATTGTAATAAAAACCCAAGTCTTGCATCTGTTGCAGTTCATAGAGATTTCTTCCGTCAAAAATAATTTTATTTTTAAGCAGGCTCTCTATTTTTTCAAATTCAGGTGTTCTGAATGCCGCCCATTCTGTGGCAATAATCAGCGCGTCAGCATTTTCCAATGCTTCGTAGGGATTTGTGGAAAAAGCAATGCGATCTACATATATTTTCTTTGCATTTTCCATCGCCTCTGGATCAAAAGCCGTAACACTGGCACCGGCGGCTAATAAGGCATCAATAATATACAGTGCAGGGGCTTCCCGAATATCATCGGTGTCCGGCTTGAAGGCTATACCCCAAATGGCAAACCGTTTTCCCTGGATTTGATTGTTGAAATATTTTTTGATTTTATGGATGAGTATGGTTTTTTGCGAATTGTTAACCTCCATAACTGATTTTAATAATTTAAAATCATATTGGTTTTGAGCTGAGGTCGCAGCTAGTGCCTGAACATCTTTTGGGAAACAACTTCCTCCATATCCAATGCCGGCAAAAAGAAATCTTTTTCCAATTCTTTCATCAGATCCTATGCCCATTCGTATCGAATCAACATTCGCTCCCACAATTTCACAAAGATTGCCTATCTCATTCATGAAAGTAATTTTCATGGCTAGAAATGCATTGGCAGCATATTTTGTCAGCTCGGAAGAGCGTTCATCCATAAAATATATCGGATTACCCTGTCTCACAAAAGGCGCATACAACTCATTCATAATCTTTTTTGCCCTTTCTGATGTCGTGCCAATAACCACCCGGTCAGGTTTCATAAAATCCTCCACAGCAAAGCCTTCTCGCAAAAATTCAGGATTTGAAACCACATCAAATTCAAGGTTCGTACCCCTTGAAATGCTTTCTCTTACTTTTTCTGCTGTCCCTACCGGCACAGTACTTTTATTGATAATGATCTTGTATTCTTTTAACAGTGGGCCCAACTGATCGGCTACTTTCAATACATAGGAAAGGTCTGCATCTCCATTTTCTCCAGGAGGAGTAGGTAAGGCTAAAAATATAATTTTAGCTTCTTGAATTGCCTCTGCTAAATCGGTTGTAAAGGATAATCGCCCTTGTTTTAAATTTCGCTCAAACAGAACATCTAAATGCGGTTCATAGATGGGAATGATACCGTTTTTTAGCTTTTCTACCTTTAATTTGTCAATATCTACGCAGGTTACCATATTCCCGGTTTCTGCAAAGCAGGTACCCGTGACCAAGCCAACATATCCTGTGCCTATTACTGCGATTTTCATATCTTTATATTCTTGTCATTTTTTATTTCTGTGGATTACTGCAAGTCAAAAAATTCCAACACCGCTTTGCTTATGTAAGATAATTGCTCTTCATCAAGTTCTGTGTGCATTGGAAGGGAAATGACGCTGTCGCAAAGGGCATTGGTTATCGGAAAAGTATTTTTTTGATATCTGGAATCCATGTAGGCCTTTTGCATATGCAAAGGAATGGGATAGTATATCATCGCAGGTATTTCCTTTGTCGCTAAAAAGGCCCTGAGGGCATCGCGCTTTCCGCCTTTGATCTGAAGGGTGTATTGATGAAATACATGGGTTGAATGCTCGTTTCTGCCGGGTATGGTTATGGATGAATGCCCTTGGAACGCTTGATCATAGTATGCTGCAGCATTTTGTCTGGCATCACAATACGCGTCAAGGCTTCGCAATTTGATGCGCAAAATGGCCGCCTGTATAGAATCAAGCCTTGAATTTACGCCAATGGAATCATGCACATATTGAATGGATTGGCCATGATTAGCGATCATACGTACTTTTTTTGCCAATTCATCATCATTGGTGTATAAGGCTCCGCCATCTCCAAAACAACCTAGGTTCTTGGATGGAAAGAAAGACGTACATCCAATGGTTCCCATGGTGCCAGATTTTTGTTTGTGCCCATCTTGAAAAGTATAGTCGGCGCCTATTGCTTGAGCGGTATCTTCAATAACGGCTAATTGATGCTTTTGGGCAATTTGTAAAATTGACTCCATATCCACACATTGACCGAATAAATGAACTGGTACAATGGCTACTGTTTTATCCGTAATTGCCGCTTCAATCGCTTGGGGGTCTATAGAAAAAGTAATCGGATCTACATCCACCAAAACGGGCTTGAGCTGAAGAAGGGCAATAACTTCGGCCGTCGCTACATACGTAAAGCTTGCCGTAATCACCTCATCGCCGGGTTTGAACCCCAGTGCCATCATTGCAATTTGCAAAGCATCGGTTCCATTGGCACAGGGTATCACATGTTTTACCCCCAAATAGTCTTCTAATTCTGACTGAAAAGCCTTTACTTCCGGACCATTGATATATGCAGATGACTTTATCACATTCAATACGGCATTATCTACTTCTTCGTTTATTTTTTCATATTGACTAATTAAGTCAACCATTTGTATCTTTTTCATACTTATTTTTTGAAAATTCCTGTTTGCTATGTCGTTTCAACCTGCGAAGATACTTATTATTTGGAATTTCATGAAAAAGAAGGTTTTGGTTCAAATTAAAGTTTATTTTTGCCTTTCATGAGACGATTTATCATTTCCCTGATCGCATTTCTATATGTTGCTTTTGCTTTTGGCCAACAAAGGAAAAAACAGGATTTCGATCCTGAAATTTCCAAATATTCCTTGGGCTTGTCAGCAGCCCTTCAAATACCTGGTGGTGATTTGGCAAGCCGATTTGGATGGAATTCAAACTTAGGTGCCCATTTGAACTTTAAAAACAAGAAAAACCTTCTTTTTAGTCTAGAAGGGGCTTTTTTGTTTGGAAACATCCTACATGAAAGCGGTATTTTAAATTCCATTTCTACTTCTTCAGGAAATGTGATTGGCGTTGATGGACGATTTGCCGATATTCGCTTTTATGAGAGGGGGTATACCCTGACTGCTTCATTCGGAAAATTGTTTCCCCTTTCTCCTAAGCAAGGTTCGGGCTTTTTTGTGAAAGCCGGTCCAAGCTTTCTCGAGCATAAAATTAGAATTGAGGTCATCGGCAATACCGTGCCTGCCCTTTCAGGTGAATACCAAAAAGGATATGATCGATTGACAAATGGTTTTGCTTTTCAAGAGTCCATTGGATTTCTCTATCTGAGCAATTCCAGATTAATCAATTTCTTTTTGTGCGCTGAAAGTGTTCAGGCTTTTACCAAAAATAGACGAATTTTTAACTTCGACACCATAGAAAAAGATAATTCATCTCGGTTGGATATCCTTTATGGTCTTAGGGCTGGATGGATTATTCTGCTCTATAAAAGAAAACCTGCAGAATATTATTATAACTGATGTCTTTATTTGTCTACAACATATGTATGCGTGCCTATTATGTTGCTATTCTATTGCTTTCTCCTTTTCATATTAAAGCAAAAAAATGGATCAGTGGGCGCAAAAATATTTTTCAAAAAATAGAGGAAAAATTAGTTTCCGGTGAAAAAAGAATTTGGGTGCATTGCGCTTCTTTGGGAGAGTTTGAACAGGGTAGACCCCTCATTGAAAAAATAAAAAAAGAACGGCCGAACCTCAAAATAGTGCTGACCTTTTTCTCGCCTTCCGGTTATGAAATTAGAAAAAATTATCCTTTAGCAGATTATGTTTTTTATCTCCCCTTGGATACGGCCTTCAATGCCCAAAAATTTGTATCTCTGGTAAATCCTATACAAGTAGTATTTGTCAAGTATGAATTTTGGTATCATTACACAAGCGTATTGCACAAAAAGGAAACGCCTTTTTTTTATATTTCTGCTGTATTTAGACCTTCTCAGTATTTTTTTTCCCGCTTTGGCGCTTGGTATAGAGAAATTTTGAAAAAATCCACATGCATCTTTGTTCAAGATCTTCAATCAAAGCTGTTGTTGAATAAGTATGGTATCCAGCAGGTGGATGTTTCGGGTGATACACGTTTTGATCGGGTTTTGGAAATTGCTGCAGCTCGCCCAGAAATGCCCTTCATGGAAGAATTTATTGGTAATGCTTCAATTCTTGTCGCCGGAAGCACATGGCCCGAGGATGAAAATTATCTGTTTTCTCTTTTTCAGAATCCAATGGCAGAGCCTTATAAATGGATCATTGCTCCGCATGAAATTTCAGAAATGAGAATGACACATCTGCTCAAAAAATGGGGCCCGAAAGCGGTCAGACTTTCATCGCTTTCCATTGAAAATGCGCATGATGCAAAGGTCTTACTGGTCGATAATATTGGGCAACTTGCCTATTTGTATGCTTTTGGAAAGATGGCATATGTAGGTGGCGGATTTGGAAAAGGAGTGCATAATGTTCTTGAAGCAGCTGTTTATGGTATTCCTGTGTTTTTTGGACCGAATCATCTGAAGTCAAGAGAGGCATTGGCTTTAAAAGAAAAGGCTTGTGCGTTTTCTTTTGCAAATACAGAGGCGTTTTTGTCGGCTTTTGATTCTATAAATGGACATCCTGATGTCCAAAATCAAATGAAGGCGGCATTGAAGGTTTATTTTCAGAATGAATCGGGCGCTACTCTTCAAATATTTCAAAAGATGCAAGAGATGGGTTTATAGTCCTGTTTATGTAACAATTATCGCAATTTTCCGTTACTATTGCCGGTGCATAAAAAGAGGATGATTCCTTTTAAATCGAATTACAAAAATTATATTGAATAAAAATGAAATTAAAACACTTTAGTCTTTTTGCAGTCTACTTGTCTGCTTTTTTAATTTTTTCCTCTTTTAATCACAATCCTGGCGATAGAAATGAAGTCATTCTGCGTGAATTGTTTCAGGAAATGAACTCTGCACATTTGCAACCCATGGAAGCCAATGATGCATTTTCGATAAAATTCTTTGATCACTATATCAAATCTCTGGATGGAAACAAGCGATTCTTTACCCAAAAAGATATTGATGAATTGAAAA
>Ga0114970_10000727_pt1 | contig 24677 bp, 20 predicted proteins | sample M_140205_XF_Meta_FD_87030 | JGI IMG/M metagenome (GOLD analysis project Ga0114970, IMG submission 87030) | Freshwater microbial communities from Lake Montjoie, Canada to study carbon cycling - M_140205_XF_MetaG | ecosystem: Environmental > Aquatic > Freshwater > Lake | place: Lake Montjoie...
ACGATCGATTTACCTTCTGCTTGCTGGCGAGCCGCAGCGAGACCTAGGCCAAGATTATCAAGAATGGGAATGACGTCTTCCATCAGTCCAGCGGTAGCAAATTGACGCAATTCGTCTTTCTCGCGAATCGTGCGCTTCCTGAAATTCTCCAAATCAGCGGCCGTTCGCGTGAAGCGATCATAACTAGCAGCCGCCTCTTGCTTGGCAGCAATAAGTTGTTCCTCTAGCTTCACAACCGCATCATTTGGTGTAGCTTGAGTAGTATCTTTGGGTTCAGTAGGTGCTGATTCGTTCATGAGAAAAGTGAATCATAGCTGAAGGCGGCCGCTTATCAAGCGAGTCTCGCGATCGGCATGATTTTTCTTTGATTGCGGCGAGCCCCTTAGCAGGGGTCGGGTGGGCCTTTAATGATGATGAGACTTAAGCTACCCAGCACGGTCATGGGTGCGAAAAATCTTCCGTCACCAACAACATCGCCGCGGCTGTCGCGGTAAAAGAGGCCTGCGCTGCATAGGGCAGCAAAATATTATCGCCGAGTTGCAGGAGCGTATCACCGGAAGATAACTCGCCACCGACCACGGATAAAATTCGCGCCTGCTCAGATCCGGCAAAGGCCACTGATTCTCCGGCCCGCAAATTTAGACGACGGATGGTAAATTCACGACACTGCGCCAACTGGCCGTCACCGCGCTTCAATGGCGGCAGCATCGCCGTATTGGCACTGAGACATTCCAGCGATTCCCTAAGATGCAAAGCGCGCGGCCGGCCATCCAGACCCTGCCGGCCCCAATCATAGACTCGATAGGTGGTGTCGGAATTCTGCTGAATCTCTAAAATCACATTGCCAGCATCAATCGCGTGCATCGTGCCGCTAGGAATCAGCAAGGAATCACCCGCCCTCACGGGCACGCGATCAAGACATTGATCGACCTTTCCGGCGCTGATTGCCCTTTCAAAATCAGCTCGGGTGACCCCGGCCCGGAGGCCCGCGTAGATTGCTGCCCCCGGATCGGTTTGCGCGAAATACCAATTCTCTGTTTTTGGTTCACCACCGAGCTGAGCAGCGATCGCGGCGGGGGGATGGACCTGTACGCTCAGGCGATCACGACAATCGAGCCATTTGACTAAGATTGGGAATGGTCGCTCAGGCGACCAAGCTGGCCCCATAATCTTTTCCGTAAATTCGCTCATTACGTTGTGCAGCGAACGACCCGCCCATGGGCCGTTAATAATGACTGATTGAGCCTCTGACCGGTCAACAATTTCCCAGCTTTCGCCAATGGGTGCGGCGCCCAATAATTTTCGCCCAAGAAAAGATTCGATCAGGCGTCCACCCCAGACGCGTTCCTGGTAAATTGGCTTAAATTGAAGAAATGGCGTCATCGTTGTTTGTAAGTGGCTTGCGCAGATGTCGGCAGGGATTTTACATTGACCCTCTGACCCGATAGACCTGCTATTTCATTGATTACACAAATGCCCAAAGCGGAGAGATCAAATCCAAAGGATAAGGACAAAACGTCATTCGAAGGCCCGCGGCATCGCCCGCACTGGCTGGCGGCATTTACGTGCCTAGTCTTTGGGCTTCTCCTAGCTGTCGCGCTCATTGATTTTGAGCCCGCCCAAAGCATCCAAAACACGACTAATCCCACGAGCATTAACCTCGTCGGCGTCATCGGGGCGGAATTCTCTTGGTGGATTTATCATTTACTGGGCGTCTCGACCTGGCTGCTCCCGATTTTTCTATTATGGATGGCGTCGATCTATCTGCGCAGCGCCCGTAGCTTAGCCACGACTCGACTGATTGCGATGCTCTGCTGCATCGCCGCCTTTGCCCCACTCATGGCGATGCAGGATACTTTTTTTACCAATAAATTAATCTTTACTGCTGGGCCGGGGGGCGTACTCGGTCGATTAATTTATCAAGAAGTATTAAAAGACAGTCTCGGAGTCTTTGGTTCCCTGCTGATTTTGGGTACCGTTTATTTTCTAGGAATGTTATTTATCTTCACCCGTGATATCGCCGCGGAGTTTGCGCGCTTAATCAATTATTTCACGGAGTGGCGCCAGCAGCGGGCGGCGCTTCGAGCCGCCCAGGCTGATGAATTGCGTCAGCAACGCGCCGCTGCTGCTCAAGAAAAAAATGCCGCCGCCGCCGCCGCCCTCATCCCAGCTACGCCCCCCCCAGCCTTATCGATTAGCCCTTTGAAAAAAGTTGCGCCTCCAAAGGCAGAAACTCCGGCGGCAGAAGCCAGCAAGGTGATCGCACCGCCGCCCTTCCCCAAGCCTACATCCAAGGTAGCCGCCCCGGCTAGTGAATCCCAAGATTTGGCTAGGGCCATGGCCGGCAAGATTGCCCTCAATATTGTAAAATTGGAGGAGACGAAAAAAGCTAAAATCACTCTGCCGCAAAGTGACGATAAGGGCTATGTGTTCCCGCCGGTTAAGTTGCTCCGCGAGCAGGTCAAAACGGAAGGGCTCAATAGCGAAGAGGAGCACCAGCAGAACGCGGCCAATCTTTTGCGCATTTTGAGCGAATTTGGTGTCGAAGTGACTCTTGGGCAAATTCACGTGGGGCCGGTTATTACCTGCTATGAAGTCGTCCCAGCCGCCGGCGTGCGGGTTGAAAAAATTTCCGGCTTAGATAAAAATATCGCGCTCGGGATGCGCGCGCAATCGGTGCGCATTCTCGCCCCAATCCCCGGCAAGGCGGCCGTTGGGGTCGAGGTCCCCAATCAAAAATCAACCCCGGTCGGCTTGCGCGAGATCATCGAAAGTGAAGACTGGAGCGGGGCCAAGGCTGAGTTGCCGATCGCCTTAGGCAAAGATGTGAGCGGTCGCCCGCTCATCTCCGATCTGACGAAGATGCCGCACTTGCTCATCGCCGGCGCGACCGGCTCAGGCAAATCGGTCTGCATTAACTCCATCGTCGCCTCCATCCTCTACTCGAAGAGCCCCAAAGATGTGCGTTTGATCATGGTGGACCCGAAGGTCGTTGAACTAAAAATCTTCAACGCCTTACCGCACATGCTCATTCAAGTTGTGACTGAGCCGAAGAAAGTGCCCGCCGCGCTCAAATGGTTACTCAGTGAAATGGAAAAGCGTTACCAGATTTTCGCGAAAGCCAACGTGCGCAATATTCTTGGCTTCAATAATCGCAAAAAAGACCCCAAACACGAATTCCAGCCGACCGAGCAGCAGGCGGAATTAGCCGGGGTGGTCGATGATATTGAGATACCCGACCGCTTGCCCTACATCGTCGCGATTATTGATGAGCTCGCCGACCTCATGATGGTCGCACCAGCGGAGATTGAGACGAGTATAGCGCGGCTCGCCCAGCTCGCGCGCGCGGCGGGGATTCATCTCATCATCGCAACGCAGCGGCCTTCCGTAAATGTTATCACGGGCGTCATTAAGGCCAATCTCCCCTCGCGCATCGCTTTCCAAGTGGCTTCACAAGTTGATTCGCGGACCATTCTCGATGGCAAGGGTGCGGAAACGCTCATAGGCCGCGGCGATATGCTCTTTTCCCCGCCCGGCACTTCGCGGATCGTGCGCGCACAAGGCGCGTTGGCCTCGGACGAAGAAATTCAAGCTATCGTCGATTTTATCAAAAAGAACAACGCCCCGCCCCAATACGTGCAGGCCGTGCAACAGCAAATCGACCGTGATTCGAAAGATGAGGATGAGGATGGTAATAGCGAGGATGGCGACCTCGGGGACGATGGGGAACTCTTCGCTCAAGCTTTAGATGTACTCCGCTCGACCCGCCGCGCCTCCACCTCTATGCTCCAACGCAAATTACGCATCGGCTATAACCGGGCGGCTCGGGTAATGGAAATCATGGAAGAAAAGGGGATTGTCGGCCCGGAAAATGGCTCCTCCCCTCGGGAAATCTTGGTCGACCTTGATACCTACCAATCCTGAACAACGATTAGACTTTAAAAAACCGTCAAATCCAGTTTACACACCACTATGCAGACCATCGGCGAAAGACTTGAGGAAGCGCGTAAACGCAAGGGGATCTCGGTTCGCGAAGCCGCTGAGACCACCAAAATCCGCAGCGACTATTTGCAAAAATTTGAGGCTAACTCATTTGATGTTAATTTACCGCCGCTGTACATTCGCGGATTTCTCTCTGCTTACGCTCGCTATCTCGAACTAGATCCCCAGCGCATCGTCAGTGACTTAAACACAATTTTAAACAGTGAGGGTAAAGCTGGACGTCGCGATAACCGGGAAGTTTACGGGCGAGTTGATTTTGGTGATAACACCGGCAGCGAAGGCAAAGCGAACGTCTCAGCCTCGCGCTCAAGCCAAGAACAAGCCCTCCTGCTAAAATTCGGCCTGCTTGGGGGCGGCGCCATCGTAGCAATTATTGCGATTATCTTACTCATCAAAGTGCTGTTCCCCAGCGCACCCGTAAAAATCACTCCCCCACCCGCGGCTACCATTCAAGCCGAGACTGCCCAAACCCTTACGCTGACTGCCACTGAAGCCACGCGGGTAAAAATCGTGCAGGATTTAGATGGAACAGTGCTCCTCAATGCCACCCTGGCTCGCGGCGAATCAAAATCAGTTAAAAAACAAGGGAAGCTGCTTATTACGGTAGAGGCGGGTAAAAATCTCCGAATGGAGGTCAACGGGCGCAATTACGCCGTACCCCTCGAAGGCTACGGGCGGTTCGCCCTCGATTAAGGTTTCCGCCATTAATGCTTGGCGCCTTCAGCTTGAGGCCAAGGCGGCCTAAACTCGGCGCGACTGATCGCTCGATCAGCGAGCTTCGTGACGTAGCCCAAGTGGCGGGCCCAGCACCTCGCGCAAGATAAAGGCCCGCCGGAGCGCGGCTGGGTTGCGCAGATCATCGCCGAGAGCGCTACGCACCGCGACGGCAGCGGCTTCTTCTTTACTCGCGACCTCGGTTTCAAATTGTCGGCGCCGTAAAGTGGCGGCGTTCATTTCTTGCGCCTGACGAAGTTGCTCAGCTAACGACGCTTGTTGCTCGAGGATCTCCGCCGTGCGCTGAGCTTCAAGATGAGCCCGCGCGGCCCGTGAAGGCAGCGGAGTTAACGGCGGCTGAAGTACGACCTCGCGCATTACCGGAGGGGGCTCCGCTGGTTCTGGTTGCCCCAAAGGCGGGGCCAACGCGATGCCCCGACGTCGATGCTCAATCTTGCGCTGAATTTCCTCGCGAATAAGGCGCGTGCGTTCGGCTAACTCAGGGTCTTGGAAGGTTCGTTCTTCCGGAGACTCCGCGGTATCCTCAGCCCCCTGCTTACGCTGATTTAGCCACCACGCAATCGCTCCCGCGACGGCAATGATTAACTGAAGGTGTTGGGCAACCCAATCCATAGAATAAAAGCCTTAAGCGTTTAGCAGTCTGGGCGGAGTGAAGGGAACGAGGGCTTCCTCATTTTTTCCCCTCGGGATGAGCGATAGAACCGCGCATGGCGGTATCGGCCTGAATATTTTCCATCTTATAATAATCCATCACGCCTAATCGACCAGAGCGAAACGCTTCGGCCATCGCCAACGGGACCTGCGCTTGCGCTTCAACGACCTTCGCCTGCATCTCTTGCACGCGTGCTTTCATTTCCTGCTCCACCGCCACAGCGGCGGCGCGCCGAATTTCGGCCTGCGCTTGCGCGATACTTTTATTAGCCTCGGCCTGAGCTTCCTGCAGCTTAGCGCCGACATTTTCTCCCACGTCAACGTCCGCAATATCGATGGAAAGAATTTCGAAGGCGCTCCCGACATCAAGCCCGCGGGCGAGCACGGTTTTAGAAATACTATCCGGCGACTCGAGCACCACCTTGTAGCTTTCTGATGAGCCAATGGTCGAAACAATGCCCTCACCGACGCGGGCGATAATGGTCTCTTCTTTGGCGCCACCGACGAAACGATCGAGGTGTGTGCGCACGGTAACGCGCGCCTTAACTTTAACCTGAATGCCATCTTTGGCGACGCCATCAATGGTCGTGCGCCCGCTCTCGGGATTAGGGCAATCGATCACCTTGGGATCCACCGAAGTCCGCACAGCCTCAACGACCGATTTGCCGGAGCCCTTCGTGGCTAGATCGATGGCGCAGGCCCGATCCCAATCGAGCACAATACCGGCTTTTTGTGCGGCGACGAGCGCCTGCACCGTCGGCACCACATTACCACCGGCAAGGTAGTGGGCGGAAATTTTGTCCGTCGTCACCTCAATGCCAGCCTTGACCGCGGTAATGCGGGCATCAACGACGAGATTATACGGTACGCCACCGAGGCGCATCCCGAGTAAATTGGCGAAACCCACGGGAGCTCCGTTTAGTTTTGCCTTCAGCCAGGTGCTAAAAAAAGAGAAGACGATAAAAAACATGATCAGCGCCGGAACGCCGAGCACGACAAGTAAGATAGTAGAAGGCATAGGAGGATTATTAAGGTTTAGTTACGATGAGACGAAAATTATCGAGCCCACTGACACGCAGCAACTCGCCTTTGTCGACATGACCTGCCGGCGAAAATGCTTCATAGCGTTGCCCCTCGACTAACACATAACCAGTCGGCACCAGAGGCGTTACGGCTTCGGCTGTTTTACCGATCACATTATCCTGAGTCGCTAAGGGCGGCTGGCTGGTGGCGGCAATCGTGGATTGCACAATCAGTTTTTTCCCAAATTTAGTTTGCGGAAGCCAAATGAGCTCCCCGTAGAGTGTCAGCCCGAGCAAAATAAGTGCGACTACGGTAGCTACGAGCCCACCGCTCGCCCCTAATTGGAGGAAAGATAGCACGCAGCCCGCCGCCATGCACAGTGCACCGAGGACACCGAGCACGGCACCGGGCATGAAAACTTCCCCAGCCAACAAAAGGACTCCAAGTAAGAAAAGAAGAATAACGATGTTCATACGTCAGCTTTTTCCACGAGCAGAGCGAATGCGGTCTGACCACGGACGATAATGATATCACCTGCATCAACTGCCCCCACTTGCACGGTCGCTTCAAATCGGCGACCGGCAATTTCGACTTGGCCGCTGGGCCGCAAGACTGTCACCGCCCGACCGCGCTGGCCGATGAGCTGGGCAACTTCGCGCGCTGCTTCTGGGGCGACACCCGCAATTTGCGCAGCGCCGCCGATGGCAGCCCCGACCACCATTTTGTCCCACATCCACCCGGAAGGTAAAAAACGAACTAGCGCCGCACCTAGACCGAGGGCCAGGATGAGCCCCAACCCAAGATTTTGTAACGGAGCCACGAAGACATCACTAGACCATGCCGTCGTCAGCGGGACCCCGGGCCAAAGATCAGCCATGGCCCAGACCAATGAGCCGAGCATTAAGCTCAGCCCGAACAAAGCCACGATGGCGACACCGGGAAAGAAAAACACTTCGGCAAAAACTAACACCAACCCTACCGCAAAAACCAGCAACGGCTCATGGCCGGAGAATCCAGCTACGTAGTTAGTGAGAAAAACCACCCCCAAGAGTGCGATGCCGCTGATTCCGAAAATCCCAAATCCCGGAGTCTTAAATTCGATGAAGAGCGCCAAAACTCCCAGTCCCAACAAAATTGGCGTTAAAGCCGTGAGATACTGGGCCAGCTTTTCCGACCAAGTAACTTCGAATTGGCGCAATTCATAACCCGCCGCCCCAAATTTAGCACTGAGCAAAGCTGTCACGTCGGCGGCCTTGCCCGCGCCGAGCAGCGCCTGGGGAGGTTGCCCATATTTCTCTAAAGCCTCCGTGGCGGTGAGCGAAAGCAACTCGCCCTTGGGTTTTAATATTTTTTCACCGATCTTCAGTTCATAATCTTCATCAATCATCGCCGAAATAACCTGCCCGCGATAACCCTTGCCTTCCGAACTCGCCCGCATGCGCGCCCGTAGATAGCTGACGATTTTTTGTTTCATCGTTTTATCGACATCCCCGCCCGTGGAGAGCACCGGGGCCGCGGCGCCAATCACGGCGTTCGGTGCAAAATAAATCTCACTGGTGGCCGCAGCAATGAAAGCCCCGGCCGACATCGCCTCCTTATTCACAAAAGTAATGGTCTGACCCGGAAATTTATCGAGGGCCGCCATTATTTCGAACGTTACATCGAGGGCGCCGCCAGGAGTATTCATATCTAATACGACGGCATCAGCTTGCTTCTCGATCGCCTCCTTAAGCCCGCGGCGGAGAATATATAAAGTCGGCTTATTGATTTCGTCCCGCACTGGGATCACATAAACTAGAGCTTTTTTTCCGGGCACACGCACCGCCGCTGGGATAGGTTCAGCGGCAAGTCCGCTGAGAGCAGTCAGGGAGGAGATCAGCAGAAGATGAACCAGCTTGAGCATACGAGTGCTAATGTAGTGCTCTCTGAACCGCACGCAAGCGTGGTGCGCTTATAAAGAAGAGTCTCTTTTCAAGATGCGGACCCTCCCTAGACCACCGCCGGATTAATTTGCGAGGTAATCGAGCCGAGGAATGACCCCAGTGATGGCGGCGACCCGATTAATGCCTCCAACCTTAATAAAATCTAATTATTTACTAAATACAGCCGCGAGGCGGAAAATTTAACCGACTTTGGATTGGAACGCCGCCGCTTTCTCATCTATTAATTAAACCATGGAACGTATTCCGTATCTCGGACACACCCTTTTTAAGTGGCAAGTTGGAGCCTCAACCTATCTGGCGCTACCGGAACTGGGGGCCAGATTGATGAATTGGAACGTCACGCTGGGTGATAGCACCGTGCGCGATATTCTTTACTGGCCCGAGACCGATACGCTGGAAAATATCGCCAGCATTCGCGGCGGTAATCCCATTCTTTTCCCGTTCAGCGGGCGCACTTACGATCAAGGAGAAATTTATCACTGGCGCGCGGACGACGGGGTACGCCGGCCGATGCCCATGCACGGTTTAGCTCGCCAAGGTAAATTTCGCCCCATCCGACTCGATGATCGCGGCTTCTCGGCGCTGTTCTTACCTGATGCGGCCGCCCAAGCCGCCTACCCTTACGATTATGAATTCGTGGTCAGCTATCGGTTCGAAGCCCTGAGCATTTTTGTTGAACTGCAATTAACAAATCTCGGCCGCACGCCGATGCCGTGGTCCGCTGGTCATCATTTTTATTTCACGCTCCCCTGGAGCGTTGGTCGCACGCGACAAGACTATACCCTCGAGACGAGCGCTACTAAATACCTGCAGCGTGACGAGCGCGGTGGGTTGTACCCCGCCCCACAAGTAAGCGCTCAAGAAAATCTGGCGAATAAAAACTTGATTGATCTCATTCACACGGACCTTCGCCGTGACACTTTTACGGTCACTGAACGGCCTTCGGGGAGCCAATTGCTTTTTCGGAGTGGCATGGCAAACGAGCCCTCGCGCGAACTAGCTGTGGTCACTTGGACCCAAGATGAAAATGCCCCTTACTACTGCATCGAGCCTTGGATGGGGCCACCCAACGCGCCCGAGAATAAAGTAGGGGTTCATCGGGTGGCGTCGGGTCAGACCCAGAAATTTTACGTCGAGATCAAGCTGAACTAAGTAAGGACGCGCCGGGTCTGCCCCAACGCATTTGCTATGAGGCAAACAGGCTGGGGAAAAACTATGCGAACGCGGCATTTTCCCATTTCTTTCCGGCCCTATTTGCCTTTAATCCACCCATGAATTCTTCTTTCGCCTTTATCGAAGGCATTGGTGGCCCAGAGCTGATGATGATTATGTTCATTGTTCTGCTGCTGTTCGGCGCCAACAAATTGCCTGAACTCGCAAAAGGAATCGGCAAATCAGTACGGACCTTCAAAAAAGCAGCGAGTGGCGTGGAAGAGGAAGTTCGCCGGGCTATGCAGGAAACCGAAGAGCCCCCGCCAAAAAAATTCCCGCCGTACGCCCCGCCGCCCCCGGCGCCAACGATGACGTTGCCCCCCGGTGAGGCGGAGAAGCCTACCCCACCACCGCCGACCGCAGACTAACCGATCAAAGGCGACTCCCAAACCTGTCTCCATCGCTCCTCCTATGAATACGCCGCTACTCTATGCCATCATTATGGCTGTCGGCCAGATTGCGCTGACTTTGGTTAGTTTCTTTCTCGGCTACCAGACCGAGCAAATCAATCAGGGCACTTGGTTTGGTTTCATCCCGCTGCTGTATGGCATCGCAGTCTACTGGTTCAGCCTGAAAGCCGTGCGCGCAGAAAATAACGGACAATATCTCACCTATGGGCAGGGGGTCGGCACTGGCATGCTCGTCGCGCTCTACTCGGGGCTCCTCGGCTCCCTTTACACTTATGTTCATTTTACCTGGGTGAACCCAAATTTCACCGATTATTTAATCGAAGCCTCGCGCATTAAATGGGTCGCGGCCAATTTGAGTGAGGCTCAAATGGAAGGAGCGGAAAAAGGCGTCCGGATGTTTACGCGACCGGCCCTGCAAGCGGGGTTTGGGTTCATGGCGACCTTGGTCATAGGCTTGATCATCGCCTTGATCATTGCAGCTATCCTCAAGCGGAATCCACCAGAGGAAAGTTAAAGCATATCGCCGGCCTTGAGCTTGACTAGGCCAGCAAGCTTCGACCGATAAAGAATCAAAGTCGGCGCTATGCGTCAGAAAAAACGGGCTTATAATTTAGCAGGCCTTGGGACGTGCGGCTTGGTCTCGCCCTTGGCGGCGGCGTTTACGTTGATCTCGCCGGCTTCACTTTCTAATTTTTCCAACTGGCGAAGGATCGCTGCCGGCAGCTGCTTGCGCTCTTCCTCGGTGTTGATGGGGCCTTGGAAAATCTCCACGCCCTGAGGATTTTTTGCCGTTAGGCGATGTTGTCCCTGATCAACAGTAAGCTCCAATGAGCCCTGACCATCGGTGCCATAAATTGTGCTCTCCGCTCGCTCTGGTTGATGTCCCCCGCGGCGGATCCGCGCGATAATTTTCCGATTGGGTCCAGGCGCAGCAACCTCTTCGGACTGCTGGATAATTATCGCCCCCGGCGGCAAGTCAGTTCCCCCGAACTCCGGCTGATCATCGCGGCCATGCTGATCACCTAAATTTCTATGAAAAAATGCGCCCCCCGAGTTTCCGTGATGGGGGTTGATCGGCGCTGGGAAGCGAGGGTGCTGAGGCGGCATCATTGCCACCTCTCGGACGCTTAATTTAGCCTTAACGAACTGCTCTTTGCCGCCGCGCATGATGGTTAGGTTGACTTCGGCTCCATCCGCCCGAGCGCGCACCAGTACGCTGAGCTGTTCGCTATTAACTAAAAATTGATCATCAAATTTAATCAGAATATCATCTTCGCGCAGCAGCTTAGCGGCGGGGCTTGACTCCATAATACGAGTGACCACGAGGCCCATGCCTCGGCCTAAGCCCAGTTGCGTGCCCAGCGCCCGATCAACGGGCGCGGTCTCCACCCCCAGATAAGTGATTTTTTCTTTTTTCACGCCCGCGGCCGCTCCGGGCTGCATGGAATCTTCGGGAGCTTCACCGACGAAACGGCGGATAACTATTTCTTTTTCCGCTTGAACTTGGGTCACAATAAAAAAAGTGCACAGAATGAATAACCAGGACGAGGAGAACAATTTCATAGGGTAAGATAATGAGGGGATGGATTAACACTGGGCCCAGTGCGCGATAAAGTAAACGCTGCACCCAGCTAAGTTGACGCATCCGCCCTGAAATTGTTCCCAATCTTCCAGCAACCTGATCAATGCCTCGAGGTGAGTGCTCAGCACCCCACATAAAAAGAGGCCGGGCGTTAGCCCGACCTCCGTTGAATTATAAACTACCTAAGGAAATTTGCTTAGCGGGCCGAGTAGCCTTTCGTATTCGTGCGATAATCTGACATCGTGAGCGCGGCCAACACAACGACGGCCGCGTAACTGACTAGGATGGGGAGCAGTTCAAAATTGCTAGAGGCAATCTTGCTGGCGATGGTCAGACCGACGATGCCCATGGCGGTGAGGACGATGATAATGTTAAATGTAGTATTTTTCATAAAGTGGCTGAGTTGATATTTTTTTAGAGCACCGAATGAGGTGCATGGCCGGAGTATACGGCATTGCTTGCAATAGGAGAAATACTTAGATTCTATATAATTAATCTGATTTAACTATGGAATTGTACCAATTACGTTACTTTATGGCAGTCAGCGAGACAGGTAACTTTACTAAGGCAGCTCAACGCTCATTTGTCGCTCAACCATCGCTGAGTCAGCAGATATTGAACCTCGAAGAGGAGTTTGGGCAGAAGCTTTTTCACCGCTTGGGCCGGAAGGCCGTACTCACGGAAGCGGGTAAAACGCTATTGGCGGGAGCTCGACGTATTTTAGCGGAAGCCGAACAAACGGTCGGTGAATTGAAAAATACCCCGCGCCTGGGTCCGAAGGTGGTGGTCGGAGCCATTCCCACGGTAGCACCATTCTTCCTGCCTGCAATTTTGGCGCATTGTCGATCAAACGATATCAATTTCAATTTACAGACGCAGGAAAATTTCACGCGGCCTTTAGTGGAATTACTTTTGGAAGGAAAATTAGATTGGGCGCTCTTATCGCTCCCGCTGACTGAGCCGCACCTCTTAATTGAAAAACTTTACTCCGAACCGCTGTTGCTCGCGGTGGGGGCCGATCATCGTTTGGCGACTGCCGCCGACATTAGTTTTGCTGACCTGCGGGACGAAATTTTTATTATGCTAGGCGACGCCTCCACGTTAGCGTCGCAAACCCACCTTTATTGCGGCGACAACGATTTCGAGCCGCGGATCGGTCACCGCTGCGGGCAACTATCAACCGTGAAATCGTTTACGGCGCTGGGATTGGGCGTGAGCGTGTTACCGCAAAGCGCCCGAAGCGCGACTGATCCGGCGGGGCTGGTTTTTCGTAAATTTACAGGGTCATCACCCACGCGTGATATTGCCCTCGTCCGCCACCGTCGACGCCAACTCAGTGAGGGGGCGCAAATTTTTGCGGAAGCAGCGCGGGCGGTTGTCGGACCGATTCCACTCGCTCACATAAAAATCATCGACCGCGCTACCACCCTCTCCTCATCCAGCTGAGTTTGCATCGCGGTTCTTCTTACTCAACCTCTACGCATGTCGCGATTTTCCCAGCCTCACGAATTACCTAAAAGCCAGGAGCGCACCTTGCTCTTCGTGCTAGGGGCGGTCCAATTCACGCACATTCTCGATTTCATGATCATGATGCCGCTCGGGGCGCAGCTCATGCAGGCATTCGCGATTACCCCCGCGAAATTCTCTCAGCTCGTAGCATCATATGGGATTGCGGCAGCGATGAGTGGCTTGGCCGGTGGATTCCTGCTCGACCGGTTTGATCGTAAACGAGCGCTGCTCGTGCTCTACGCCGGTTTTGGATTGGCCACCTTGGCTTGTGCGCTTGCACCCACTTACCACCTGCTCCTACTCGCACGCCTCGCCGCCGGGGCCTGCGGGGGATTATCGAGTTCCCTCGTAACGGCGATGTTAGGCGATTTTGTTCCACCGGAGCGGCGCGGACGCGCGATGGCTTTTGTCGCCGCCTCGTTTCCCGTTGCGTCGATTCTGGGCGTGCCGCTCGGACTCGTCTTAGCGGGAAGATTCGGCTGGCATGCCGCCTTTTTCTTCCTCGCGGCCTGCGCCGTGGCCAATTTGGTGATCGCCTCAATCGCTCTCCCCCACTTGCGCACCGCGCTGCAAAATCATGAGCCTTGGCAGCAGATGAAAGAAATTATGTCGCACGGGGTGCATCTACGGGCGTTTGCCCTCGGAACCATGGTCGGTCTATCCGGCGGCATCTTGGTTCCTTTTCTCGCGCCTTCCTTTGTCGCCAATCTCGGGCTTAATGAACAAACCGAACTGCCGATTGTTTATATCGTGGGCGGCCTAGCCACCGCGATTAGTACGCCCATTATCGGCTGGCTCAGTGATCACATGGATCGCCTGCGTCTTTTGATTTACGTCTCCGCTGGGGCCACGATTATTACCATTATGATCATGCGGCTCGGACCATCTTCCGTCGCCTTGGCCAGCCTGATGATGGCCCTATTTATGGTATCGATGTCCGGCCGCTACGCTCCGGCTATGACCATGATCACCAATGCAGTGGAGGCTCGCTACCGCGGTGGTTTCATGAGCATTAATTCGGCGCTCCAACTCGCCGCCAATGCGGCGGCTAGCATGCTGGCGGGTTGGTTTGTCACCCGTGATGCGCACGGCCACCTCTTAGGGTTACCGCTGCTCAGTTACCTCGCTACGGTATTTTTAGCGCTCATGGTTTTCTTCGCGCTGCGACTGCGCGACGCAGCGCCCCATGTCGCCTGGCATGCTAAAAAAGATATCGCGCCACCTCCGCCACCCCCAGAGATTGCGGCCGTCTAATTTGTCATGCCATCCCTGACCGCTCCAACTCCGCCGGCGCTGACGCGCCCTGAACTGCTCGCGCCCGCGGGAGACTGGGACTGCGCCCGCGCGGCCGTCGAGAATGGAGCCGATGCTATTTATTTTGGGTTAGAAAAATTCAACGCCCGGATGCGCGCTAAGAATTTCACCCTCGCCGACCTGCCCCAGCTCATGACGTTTCTACATCGGCGGGGCGTCCGCGGCTACGTGACGTTCAATACCTTAGTTTTTACGGATGAACTCGCCGCGGCCACCGATTATCTCAAAGCCATCATCGCCGCCGGCGTCGATGCCGCGATCGTCCAAGATATCGGGATCTGTCGATTGATTCGCCAGCTGTCGCCTGATTTTCCGATCCACACGTCCACCCAAATGACGGTCACGAGTTCGGCCGGGGTTAATTTCGCCCGCGGGCTTGGCGCGAATCTCGTCGTGCTGGCACGCGAAAATTCGCTGAAAGAAATCGCCGCCATCCGCAGCGCCCAGCTCGCAACGGAGGCTACGATCCCGCTCGAAGTCTTTGTTCACGGCGCCCTCTGCGTCGCCTATTCTGGGCAGTGCTTAACCAGCGAATCCCTCGGCGGGCGCTCCGCCAATCGTGGCGAGTGCGCGCAAGCCTGTCGGATGCCTTATGAGCTCGTCTCAAATGGCCAGACGGTTGATCTCGGTGACCGCCGTTATCTCCTGAGTCCGCAGGATCTTTCTGGGCTCAATGTCTTACCCGATCTGGTGCGGGTCGGGGTCGCCTCGTTAAAAATCGAAGGCCGTTTGAAAAGCGCCGAATACGTCGCTAGCATCACGCGCGTCTATCGCCAGGCCCTCGATAAGGTAATGGCGGAAATTTTTGGCCCTAACCCCCAGGCCGAAGCGACGGTTATGGATGCCGTGCGCGGTGAATCACTCTACGACCTAGAAATGGGGTTTTCGCGCGGCCTCTACACCGGTTGGTTTCGCGGCGTGCAAAATCAAGAGCTTGCCCACGCTCGCTTCGGCACCAAACGCGGCGTCTACTTGGGACGCGTCACCCAAGTCGGCAGCGATCGCGTCACCCTCCAGCTCGAGGGTCCGGCCAAACCGGGCGATGGCATCGTCTTTGATGCCGGCCGGCCCGATGAGAAAGAAGAAGGTGGGCGTATTTATTACCTTGATGCTTACCACGGCGAGACGGTGCTGCGCTTCGGGGAAGGCGACATCAATTTTGCCCGCGTCCACCTCGGCGATCGGGTCTGGAAAACTAATGACCCCGCCCTCGATCGCCGGGTTCGGCAAACTTTTGAAGGCGACCAAATCCGCTTTCGTCGCGAAATTATCCTCGAAGTACACGGGCACGCGGGCACGCCCCTCACGCTCATCGCTCAGGATCAAGCAGGGCACGTCGCCCAAGCAGATTCTCTAGTCCCTCTCGCTCGCGCTGAAAACCAGCCGCTCACCAGCGCACGGCTGACCGACCAACTCGGCCGGCTCGGCGGCACGCCCTTCAAATTGGGCACGCTTAAAAATAATCTGGAAGGCGATGTTATCTTACCCGTCAGCGCCCTCAATGATCTCCGGCGCCGCGTCGCCACCGACCTCGAAGCGCAACGCGCGGTCCCGCAACGTTGGACGCTCACCGAAAATTTTAAGCCCCATAATTTTAAATCTCCATCAACGATAAGCCACGCGGCCGAACTCATTGTGGTCATTCGCGAACTCCCTCAGTTGGCAGCGGCGTGGAACGCCGGCGCGCGGACCATTTATTGCGAATTCGAAAACCCCAAACACTACCGCACCGCCGTCAGCGATTTTCGCGCCCTCCAAGCGGCCAGTAGCCTTCCGCCGCACGCAGCTTCCATTTGGGTCGCCGCGCCGCGCATTTTTAAGCCCGGCGAAGAATGGATTATCCAGCAAGTGCTCTCCTGTGCAGCCGACGGTTATCTCGTCCGCAATTACGACCATCTCACGCTATTCGCCGGCCAGCGCCTCCGGGGAGATTTTTCGCTCAATGTAGCTAATCCCCTGACGGCTGATTATTTTATCAATCACTTTGGATTGGAACGCGTCACGGCTTCCTATGATCTCAATATCACCCAACTCGAGGCCTTGCTGCACGCGGCGCCCGGCGCTTGGTTTGATCTCACGATTCATCAGCACATGCCGATGTTTCACATGGAGCACTGCGTTTTCTGCGCCTTTCTTTCGAGCGGCAAAGATTACCGCGATTGCGGCCGACCTTGTGACACGCAGCGCGTGGCTTTGCGCGATCGCGTCGGGGCCGAGCATCCGCTCAAAGCCGATGCCGGTTGCCGCAATACGGTCTACAATAGCCGCGCGCAAACCGGGGCAGAATATGTCGCACGGCTCCTGACGCTGGGGGCGCAATCCTTTCGCGTCGAATTTATGACGGAAACCCCGGAGGAAGTTAGCCAAACGGTGCAGCGCTATCAGCAGTTACTTCGTGGCGAGACCAGCGGCGGGGAACTTTGGCGAGAGCTCAAGTTGCTTAACCAGCTTGGCGTTACCCGCGGACAAATGGAATCGCCGGCTCGAGTTTTACCGCGCAAGGGTGCTTAGACCAAGGGGTTAATCAGCGCTGCAGCCCAGGGAGAGCGGGCAGCCGATGGTAAATATTGTCGCCTCCGCTAGGACCTAGCCTCTAGGCTACTCGCTTTAGCATGAGCGAAATTCAGAAAAATTCCCCTCCCGCCAGCAACCCAACGCCTTCGCCTGACTTGGAAATCAAGGACGCGCGGATTATTTTTGAGCCAATTTGGGCTGACCTCGAAGCCCATTTCGGACGCTCCCACCTGCGTTTCCCCAAGGAAATCATTCTACTCGGCGGCGCGCCTGGTGCAGGTAAGGGCACCAATACGGCATTTATTGCCAAGATCCGTGGGCTAACGTGTGAGCCGATTGTAATGAGCTCGCTGCTCGACACGCCGGAGATGAAAAAAATCAAGGACGCGGGCAGCATGATTGGCGATCGCGAGGTGCTCGCAGTCCTGCTGCGCCGCTTGCTCAAAGCTGAATATCGCGACGGGGTTATCCTGGATGGATTTCCGCGCACGAAAGTGCAGGTCGAGTGCCTCAAGATGTTGTATGAAAAAATGACGCAGCTGTGGCGCGAATTCTATGGCACCCCGCTGGCCATTCATTTTCGCCAACCGGTCATGCAGATCGTCGTATTATTTGTCGACGAAAAGGAAAGTGTGTCGCGGCAAATCATGCGCGGCCGCAAAGTCAAAGCGCACAATCTCGAGGTACGCCGTAGTGGACAAGGTCAAGTGGAAGAAGAGCGAATCACCGATTTTGACCAAACCCTGGCGCGGCGCCGCTACCGGGTATTCAAGGAGCAAACGTGGGATGCCCTCCTCTCCTTAAAAAATCTTTTCCACTATCATCTCATCAACGCGCAAGGCACGTTCGCAGAGGTTGAGCAAAATATCGTCGGGGAGCTCGATTACCAAAGCTCGCTGGAACTGGATGCACACACGTTCGATCGCTTACGCATGCTGCCGCTAGCCAGCGAAATTGTGGTCCATGCTCGGCAGGAATTGGTCAAGCGGCTGGATGGGTATGAGCTCAGCAACCCGGGGCTTTTTCAGCGCGTGATTACCTTGATTGAGAAAAAAATGATGCCGATCGTCACGCGGCACGCCCTGTCGGGTCACTCTAATATTAACAGCGAGGATCCGGCGCTCAGTGAGCCGGACGCGTTGGCCATGCTCATCGATATATTCTCGGAGCGGGGTTATCATGCCGTGGTCGATGTCCACCGCATTGAAATTCCGGAATCTTTTGATCTTAAAACCGGCAAGATCACTTGCCGGGTAAAGAAAGTTTACCGGACAATTATCCGCTTTAAGGGTTCAGAAATTCGCCGCGGCTAAACGGCCGTGGGCTCAGCCCAGCGGACCGCCGGTTTGACGCAAGGCCTCGTAGGTGGCGATCCCGGCGGCCGTCGAAAGATTCAGTGAACGCAACGCCGCGTTACCGTGGGGGATTTTCACGCGTTGGGTTGCGCCAAATTCCGCATGCAGCCAGTCCGGGGCACCGGCCTCCTCATTGCCGAACACCAAGCCATCGCCCGCGGCATAATTGACCGCCCAAAAAGATTTTTGGGCGTGGGTCGTGAAAAGCCACAACCGCTGTGGCGCCGCCGGACTAGCCTTAAATGCCGCCCAATCCGCGTGCTCATGCACATCGAGCGAATGCCAATAATCCATGCCCGCGCGTTTGAGATTTTTATCGGTGATCGCAAAACCCAAAGGATGAATCAGGTGCAAGCGACACCCACTCACCGCGCACATGCGCCCAATGTTCCCCGTGTTGGGGGGAATTTGCGGATTAAAAAGCACCACGTGAATCATGATAAAGCTTAACGTGCCGCGACCAGGCCGGTCCTGTCAACGGCAGGAAGGGCCAGCATGAGTGCGCGAAAAATGCCTTGATGATTTCATTACCATACAGCCGAAAGTTAATTTATCCTCACCCTCGCTATTTAAGCGCCAACCCGATACCAGGTTGTGTCTTTCCAGCGTTACACGCGATCAGCTTTAAGCATTCACTAGGCAATTGAATATTCTAGCATGAGAACCGCGCCCAAGTCCTGGGTAGAAGTTGCCTGCCACCACTATCTATTTTGCAGCATGGTGACTAAAAAACGCATCGCGATGATGCGGCCTTAACTCGCTGCAAAAACCGACCCCGTGAAAATAGCATCCCCCAGCAGCAACCATTCGACCCCTCCGAGCAAAGCCGCTATTGCTCCTTGGAAATGGGGGATCGTGATGATGCTGCTCCTCGCCACTGTCGTAAATTATATGGACCGACAGACCCTCGGGTCGCTGGCCACCTACATCAAGGCAGACTTTCACTTAAACGAGGAAGGTTACGGTAAATTAGAAGCCGTGTTTGGCTATTCGTACGCCGCCTTCGTAATTGTGGCGGGCTTTATGGCTGACCGCTGGAACCTGCGCTGGCTCTATGCGATCGCTTTATTAGTCTGGTCCGTGGCGGGTTTCGCCACGGGGTTCGCGCAAACTCTCCTCCAGTTGCAAATTTGCCGCGCAATCCTCGGCGCGGGCGAAGCCTTTAACTGGCCGGTGGCGATCAATATTATTCGGCGAATAATCCCACGGGAAGCACAAGGATTGGCCAATGGAATTTTTAATAGCGGCATGACCTTTGGCGCGGTGTTGACGCCGTTAATGGTTTTGGGGCTGGTCGGACCGCACGGCGAAGGCTGGCGGCAGTTATTTATGCTCACGGGGGCCGCTGGGGCAATTTGGGTAGTGCTGTGGCTTTGGGGCACACGGGGCGCACGAGGCGCGGAGATTGCCCTACCTGCGCCGCAAGCGGTGAACGAAGCCGTAGTCATCCCGTTTCGTGAAATTTTCCTCCTCCGCATTTTCTGGATTACGATGGCGGTGGGACTCGCCGTAAACATTAGCTGGCATTTTTATCGGGTCTGGCTGCCTCGCCATCTGGTGGTTGATTTGCATTTCACAGATCAGCAGCTGCAGTATCTGCTGATTGCGTTCTATCTCACGGCCGATGTGGGTAGCATTGCGATTGGTTATATTGCGCGGCGACTCGTCACGCCCGAGCGCTCAATTGAGCGCACGCGCAAACTGGTTGTGCTAGCCGCGGCCGGACTCTGCCTACTAGCCACCCCAGTGGCTTTTATACCAAGTCGCACCCTGCTAGTTCCACTCTACTGCTTAGTGGGGGCGGGCCTGATGGGAGTTTTTGCGATGTTCTACGCATTCGTGCAGGATATCCCTGCTGGCCACACTTCGAAGTGCCTTGGGTTGATCGGCGCCACCGCTTGGTTGCTCAATTCGCAGCTGCATCCCTTGGTCGGCCATTATGCCGACACGCATGCCCACGCGATGGGCAAATTCGCGCCGATGATTTTGGTCGCCGGCATACTGCCACTCCTCGCGGCATTATTCGCCTTAACTTGGCCGGAGCCGCGCCGCGGCGAGCGCCCCGCCCATTAACGGCTCAGTGCTGGCGGATTATAAGCTAGCTAACCCTGCAATCGAGGCTCGTGCCTCCTACCACGCGCTGTAAAATTATTTTACGTTCCTGAAATATTGTCTGTTTTATATTTTTTATGCCTAACTTTCCTCTAACCCTTGAGGCCATCGCTCGGCTACCTAACCCAGCAGACAACGTAGCAATCGCCACCCGCCGCATTGAAGCCGGTGAGGTAGTCGCCCTGCCCCACGGTTCGCAGGCGCTGCCTTACACGGTACTGGAAGGCCATCGCTTCGCGGTACGCGCCATTGAATCCGGCGAACCGCTATTATCGTGGGGTCTAGCATTTGCACATGCCGTGAGAGCGATCGCCCCAGGCGACTACGTCTCTAATGAAACGATGCTGGCGAGCCTTGCGGTTCGCCAACTCGGAGGCGCCCAATTACCGACGGTGGCAAATTTTAGAGATTCCTTGGAACATTACCGACTCGACGAAAGCACCCTGAGAGCGGCTCCACCAATTGAGCGAGTCGCGCAACCGCGCACTTTTGCTGGGTACCGCCGTCCCGGGCCACGGGGCGTCGGAACCCGTAATTTCATCGTAGTCATTGGAACCACCTCACGCACGGCTAGCTTCGCCCGACAACTCGTCGCTCGCCTGCAGCCCCTGGCGCGAGTTCATCCGACTATCGATGGAATCGTCGCCATTGCCCACACGGAGGGCGGCGGCCAACATGAGCCCAATAACACGACCGAAATTCTGCGGGCGCTGGCGGGCTTTATGGTTCACTCAAATGTTAGTGCGGTCCTCGCGATCGACTACGGCGTCGAGCCCATCACGAACGCACGCCTCCGCGACTTCATGCGCGCCCATCGCTATCCGCTTGATCATGTCCTCCATGAATTTCTCACCCTCAACCAAGGTCTAGCGGCGGGTCTAGCGGCGGGGGAAAATATTGTCCGCCGCTGGCTACCGCCAGTCGCGGCGCTGCGCCGCACGGCTGAACCGCTCAGCGGCCTGCGAGTCGCGCTGCAGTGCGGCGGATCTGACGCATTTTCGGGCATATCGGGAAATCCTCTAGCCGGGGCGATGGTCCATGAACTTATTCGTCACGGCGGCACTGGGGTCATGACCGAATCTGACGAAGCAATGGGCGCGGAGAGCTACCTGCTCGCGAACGTCCGTGACCTTGCCACCGCGCGTTCATTTATCGCCCAACTCGATGGTTTTCGCGATAAACTTAACTGGCATGGGCTCACCCCCGAAAGCAATCCTTCCGCCGGGAATCGCTTTCGCGGGCTGTACAATATTGCCATAAAATCGCTGGGCGCGGTACATAAAAAGGATCCGCGCACCCGCCTCGACACGGTGATCGATTATGCTCAGCCACTCAGGGAAATTCCTGAACCTGGGTTCACCTTTATGAACGGTCCAGGGAACGACCTTGAGGGTATCGCCGGCCAGGTCGGCGCTGGCTGTAATTTAATTGTTTTTGTGACCGGCAATGGGTCCGTCACTAATTTTCCATTCACCCCAACCTTAAAAATAACGACAACGACTCGCCGCCATCATTTGCTGCTTCATGAAATGGATATCAACGCTGGTCGCTACCTCGACGGTGAATCGATGTCCGCCCTAGCGGCTGAGGCGTTCGAACAACTCATCGCGACCGCCTCGGGGCAGAAAACCAAAGGGGAGCACGCGGGACACGCCCAGGTGTCGCTGTGGCGAAATTGGTGCCAGACCGATACCGCCCAACTCGCCGACTTAAACGCTCGACCGATTCCCACCGGTGAGCCGCTCTTACGGCCCGATACGCTCGCGGCGCCAGTCGGTCAATCGAGTGCAGCCATCCGATCGCCGGACGCAACGCTCAAGGCCTTTCGCGTGGGCTCACGCTTTGCCACTGAACGCGTGGGCCTGGTTCTACCCACGAGCCTATGCGCGGGACAGATCGCACGAATTGCGGCCGAGCGGCTCAACGCGCGCCACGCCGGCCGCGCGCAGGGCATTTCACGTTTTATCGCGCTCGCGCACACGGAAGGCTGCGGCTTTGGGGGCGATACTATGTATCAACTTTTGCAACGCACCTACCGCGGATATCTGCTGCATCCCAACGTCGCCGCCGCTCTCCTCCTGGAACACGGTTGTGAAAAAATCCCCAACGATGTGATGCGCCATCAACTCGATCTCGCCGGTATTCCGCTGGCTCAATTCGGTTGGGCTAGCGTGCAACTCGACGGAGGCATGGAAAAAGCTATTGGCCAGATCGATCGCTGGTTTGACCAAAAAATAGCGACGCTGCCGCCCGCAGAAGCCAGCGTCGTAAATTTCGGCGCCCTCACTCTCAGCCTGCTCACAGCAGCTGAGGTAACCTCAGCCACCGCGGCGAGCCTCGCGGCTATCGTCCAAACGGTTGTCGGCGCAGGTGGGTCTATCGTAATGGCTGAAAGCGACCCCTTGCTGACCAATGCCATTTTTCTATCGGCAACTCTCGGCGCAATTGCACCGCGTGCCACCATCGCCTACGGGGAGCCGATCACCCTGGCAGGCTTTCACATCGCCGCGAGCGAGACCGATCACTGGGTTGAAAATCTCACCGGCTTCGGTGGTAATGGCGCCCATCTCGGCCTCAGTATCGTACACGCCCACGCCCAGCAGGGCCACCCCTTGTTGCCCGTCATCCAAGGGGCTGAACCCTCGCAACGCGGCATCATCCCCGCTGATGACATCGATCTCTTTCTCAGCGGTAACTCGGCGGTGGACGTAGCTGATTTGATGCGCATAATTATTGCCACAGCGCAGAGCGATCGCCTCACCGCTTCAAACGCTCAGGGCTTCGTCGATTTCCAACTTACCCGCGGCCTGCTCGGCCTGACCACGTAACCCCAGCAAGCGAATTCTAGCTTGCTGCTTTCTCCCGATCGAAAAGAAAAGCATTAACGTAAATCCCTCCCCTTTTTTATGCTTACCCGTCGCCATTTTCTTGTTGGTTTGTCCACGGCCGCCGCTTCGGTCTGGGTACAGAAGGTTTCCGGTGCGCCAAATCCTCTGACGGAAATAATTATTGGCCACGGTAAATTTCGCTATCGAGTGCAGAAAGACTGGGTCGCTCCGGGCCAAGGCCGCCACCATCCCATTTTAAATTGCCACGAAATGATTCAGGTAAGGGATGGCCGCTTGTTCATGATCGGAGATCATGAAAGCAATCAGATGTTGGTTTATAAAACCGACGGCACAATTCTGACCTCATGGGGCTGCGTCTGGCCGGGCGGCCATGGCCTGACGCTCTCAGCCGAGAACGGTGAGGAATTTCTTTTGGTGACGGACTGCGGCCTGTGGAAAAATGGCAATGGTGGCTTCCGCCAAACGGGGCGAGTCACTAAGACTGATCTGAACGGGAAAGAAATTTTCAGTCTTAGCCACCCGATGGCGGTGGGGGCCTACGAGCCTGCAATGTTATTCAATCCCACCGAAACGGCGGTCGCTCCGAATGGCGATATCTACGTCGTCGATGGCTATGGCTCCCAGTTCGTCTTGCAATATGATCATAACGGTAAATTTATCCGCCGATTTGGCGGCAAGGACGGTGTCCCGGCCGAACAGCGTTTAAACACAGCGCACGGTATCGCGGTTGATCTCCGCGCGGGCGCCAATCAAGCCACGCTCCTGATCACCTCGCGGCAGGATCATTGCTTCCGGCGCTTTACTCTCGACGGAAAGTATCGCGAGACCATCACCGTACCCGGCGCCATGGTTTGCCGCCCCGTCTTCGCCGGCCAAGAACTTTACGCGGGAGTGTGCTGGTCCGATAATCCCGTCCTCAGCAAGCTCACCAATAATCCCAGCGGTTTTGTTGTTATTCTTGATGGTAACAATCAAGTGGTCAGTGCTCCCGGCGGTACTGCGCCTACTTATGTTGACGGTAAATTGCAGCCCCTCACCCGCGCCGAACCCGTCTTTGATCATGGACACGATGTCTGCGTACTCCCCAACGGTGATTTGATCGTCTGTCAGTGGAATGCTTTTCAATCCTATCCGATTAAACTCGAGAAATTAGCTTAGGGCGCGCGGGAGCTAATCACGAGGGCTGCCCGCTACAGGCAGCGGTCATCGCCTCTGATTATCTAACAATTTTATCCCTTCATGAAGAATTATTCCCCGCGTAACTGCGGACAACTTTATTTATTAATACTGGCCTTATTTTCTGGGAGCATCACGGCCCGGGTAATGTTTAGCGCTGAACCCAGCGCGAGGCTAGCGCTACCTGATTCGATTTGGAACCTTACGACGGATGACACGAAATTATCGATCGGCATTGACTCAAGCGGACAGCTGGCCCTCTACGAATTAAGCAACCCAGCGACGGGTTG
>Ga0114970_10000728_pt1 | contig 24673 bp, 18 predicted proteins | sample M_140205_XF_Meta_FD_87030 | JGI IMG/M metagenome (GOLD analysis project Ga0114970, IMG submission 87030) | Freshwater microbial communities from Lake Montjoie, Canada to study carbon cycling - M_140205_XF_MetaG | ecosystem: Environmental > Aquatic > Freshwater > Lake | place: Lake Montjoie...
TATTGTTATTAAGTTACAAATTTTATCTGGATAGTTTTTTGATGCTGGTGCTGGTGCTGGTGCTGGTGCTGGTGCTGGTGCTGGTGCTGATGCTGATGCTGGTGCTGGTGCTGGTGCTCTTGTTGCTGCTCCTGGTAAATCCATAAATGGATCTTGAACTTTACCTGTATATTTAAATACATAAATTCCAACTGGATTTAATGTTAATATATAGTTAATTATATTAGTTTTATTTATATCACCAAATGGTTTACCATTTTGTCTTGTTTTGTTCATACCATCAAAATAATAATACCCATTGGTAATCTTACGCATTGATGACCAATGATAAGCTCCTATATTAATTAAATAAAAATACTCGTTTCTTTCTGGTGCGTTTTCATTAACAAAATTACGTATTTTACCAACAGGATATGATTCTACTTCTATAAAACCATATAAATGTAATGCTGCTTTTAATGTATTATATGTATAATTTTCACTAAATTGACATTCAAAAAAATCATTATCTGGATCATACAATTCGTATTTTTTAGTTAAGTCATTACATAATTCTCTTAAATTCATTGGAAATTGTGGATTTTTTATATCAATTGGTGTTTTTGATGTAATATCATATGCTACATTCTGTATTAAATTATTTACTGCATTTCTTCCACATGATGCTATTTGATCTTGTCCTTCAAAAAATATTATGGGTTCTGCTGATGGTGGTGGAGGTGGTGGTAATGGAGTAACTACTGTTCTACTTGGTGGTGGAGGAGGAGGTGGTGGTGATGCACTAGCATATGCTAATGCTGGTGCTCGTCTTGATAAACATTCTGGTCTAATGGGTCTATTGATTCCCATATTTTGTTGGTCAAAAAGTCGACATATCTCGTCTAATTCTGATTCTTGACCATGAGATAAATAATTATATATAGTATTAGCTTGTGCCCATCGATGAGCTTCATCTCTTGCTAATCTTTCTATTTCATCTATACGACCTTGATTTATCAATGGTTGTATACGGTCTTGCCATTTACGTTCTTCATTTGGATTTCGAGCCAGCCACATTTCCCATTGACCAATATAATCTAAACTTTCTGCACCACCTTCTTGTAAAGTATTTGATTCTGTAAATAATATACTTTCTCGTAAATTACTCATATATATATTAAGTTAATATTTTATAATTAATTAATTTTAAAACAATTTGATATATATTATTTTTATTCAATTTAATTTTGTCAACTTCAATATCTAAAAATAATTTTGTATCAGGTAAAATATTAACATTTTTATCTACTTTAAATTGTAAAAATTGTTTATTATTAAAAATAATATTTGATTTTAATTCATATTGTTTAAATTCATCTTTATTTTTTTTTAAATAATCATCAATTTCTGTTTCCAAATTATATATAAAATTATCTATATTCAATACATTTAAATAATTAGTTTGATAAAATTGTTTAGTACCTTGAAAACACGTTGTCTCAAATGAAAATTTAATTTTATTTTGATTTTTTAATATCAAAAATTCATTGTTATTTATTTTACCTATATAATATGACATACAATATGTAATATTATATATTTTTATATATGTATTAGATAAATAAAAGAAAAATAATTTATATAAATCAATACATAATATTCTAAGGTAAAAGTTTAGGTTAAATTAGAATAGATTAATATAACTATTTAATATATTAAAATTAATTTATCTTATAAAAAGTTTAAGAAAATAAATTATTTAATATATTTATCTAATATATAATTATATACAATAGATATGACGAAAGATAATATTTCTACAATGTTAATAATTGCTGTATTATCAGTGGGAATTTTTTATTTATTACGTCCATCCAGTTCTAAATTTACTAATGTAAATAAAAATACAAATAATAATAATACTAGAAATACAAATAACTTGAAAAATAAAAAAAATATTAAGGAACATATTGCAAATGTAAACGATCCTACATTAATAAAACCTACAACTCCAGGTAATGATGTACCATCTAATCCTGGACCAGTAGCTGAACCTCCTTCTGTCATTCCCGCATCAGTAGTAGATTCTGCAAATGCAAACAAAGAATTTCCTACAGGTCAATTTAAACCATTATTATTAACACCATCGTCAGAAGTAGTACCATCGACAGCAGATGTATTAGCTGCAACTATTGGTACAGATTATACTTTAGGTGTTGATCAAGCATTAGCTAATCCCAGTGGAAGACAAATGCAAGGTAGCACTGAATTAAGACCTCAAGAAATCCAGAATTCATGGTTTAACTCTCCATATGACAGAGATTCTCAATTAAGAATTGAAACTGGTAATTTATTAGCTTCTGCTACTGGACAAGCTAAAATAGGTATTGATACAATTGGACAATCCTTAAGAAATGCATCATATGATATTCGCGGTAGTGTACCCATCGTCAAATTTGATATCGGACCATTCAATAACTCTACTATTGAATACGATTACAACATTAAATCACTTTATTAAATAATTATATTATATACGTATATAATTATTTTTTACATTTTTTTAGAAATGTTTTCTCTTTTGTTTCTCTTTTTTGAGATATTACTTTTGTAATATCTTTTGCTTTAATTTCATCTTTTGTAATTTCTGATAATGCAGATATTATTACTTTTTCATTAAATCCTGCTTTTGATTTTTGAAGTGTCTTTTTTAATTTACCTTCTGTAATTGTAATTTCTGAATTATTATTTTCATCCATATATTCTATAATGTAGTTTTCATATTGTTTCTTTTCATCTTTTAAATCTTTTAATGCTTTCATAAAACTATTAATTTTTTCATCTGCATCTAACCATGATTTAACCATTTCTTTGTATTCATCTGTTGGATTTTTATTTGATTTATTATTTATGGTGTTCTGTTCTAATTTATTATTTTCCATTTTATATAAATAATATATATAAAAAATATATTATTTAACCGTAATTATAAAATTAATGGTGTATATTTATATATATCATATACCATTCGTTTTGGTCTACCTTCTTCTGTAAATATTGGTATATAACTAATATATTCATTATATATTACAGGATCGTATCTATAATAAGATATGGGTGATGTATATACTTCCTGACCTTTTAATGGTCCACTTAATGCGACCCATCGTTTTCCTTTTTTCATTTTTCTTTTTGCCGGTTTATCTTCCATGATTGCATCAAAGTCTGCTTCTAAATCTGGATCTAAATCATCATCTTCTACATATTTTTTACCACCTTGTTGCTCATATACATTTTTCTCAGATTCTTCAGAAGTTAATATTCCTTCTTTTTTCTCTTTACGTTTAATTAAATTTTGTAATTTTTCTTGAAAATTATCAATCATCACTGATGTTGTAATTGGTTTAATTGCGTATTCAATATTATTATTTTCATTTGTAGAGCTTTTTTTTGACTTTTTTTCAAATACTTGAAAATGTAAATAATCAGAATCTTTACCTCCACCTGTTTGATATCCTGATTTTACTCTTTGTAAAGTAAATTTAAAATTAGGCATATGTCCAGTTATATATTGAGATAATGATTGATAGGTCAAATGAGCCGCTTGTAATGAATTATCGGCAGTAACAATTCTATTAAAGGATCCAAGGATAAAAGGATTGACTAATTCGTATTTTTTATTCATAATATAAAAGATGAAAAAATATATTAATATATATAAACACATATATTAATAATAAAAAAATGACAAGTAACACATTAGTTTTTGAAATCAAGACTATACAAAGTAATGCTTTTAAGACTTTAATCGATGCAGTTAAAGATATCCTTATTGAATCTAATCTACATTTTTCTAAAACTGGAATTACGTTAAATGCAGCTAAAAAACCAACTCATGAAATGAGTATTATAATGAACTTAATGAAAGATAAATTCCAAATATACAATCTAAAAGAAGAAAAAATATTAGGTATTGATATGGTAAATCTACATAAACTAATTAAAACTATGAATAATGATGATTCTCTTACATTATATTATGATAAAATTGATCCTAACAATTTAGGTATTCGAATGGAAAACGAGAAGAAAAATTGTATTACAGATTATAAACTAAAACTACTCGATCTAAATCCTGACAAAGAATTTAAATTACCTAATGACAGCAACAAAACATATTTTCAAACAATATTAAGTGTCCCTTCTCAAATATTCCATAAGATTATTAAAGATATGGCAAATATTTCTGATTCAATTGAGATCACAAGTATGAGCGACATTTTAACCTTTACAGGTAAAGGCGATTTTGCTTCTCAATCTTCAACATTGAAACAAAAAGAAAATAAGAAAGATGACGAAAGTATCAAAATCAGTAAGAAAGCTGAAAACAATGAAATCATTCAAGGGTTGTATGAACTAAAAAATTTAACAACATTTACTAAATGTGTTGGATTGTGTTCTTCTGTTGAATTATATTTAAAAAATGATTATCCTCTATTTATTAAATACTTGGTAGCAGATTTAGGTTATGTATATTTAATTTTATCTCCCAAAGTTAATAATACGAAATTAACAAAAGATAATTTGGATTCAGAAGATGAAGAAGAAAATTAAAAATATTAATTTGTAAAAAATAATATTTTTATTGAATAACAATTAAAAATGGATTTTTTATATCTTTGAAACAGTAATTGTAAAATAATGTTTTAAAATAATTATAACCCAAGAATGATTTATCTACTTTTGATTTAAGTTTTAATTGATATTTTGCATAAGTAAATAATATTTTAATATTATTATCTAATTTATTATCAATAAAATCATGTAATTGTATTACTGCAGATGAATTTTCTAAATCCCGAACTTTGAATTCTACTTCTACATTATCAATTATTGTATTATAAATATAATATGTATTTGTAAGTGTTTTACCTCCTGTTTTTTCAAACATAAAATTATATTTTTGAAATATTTGACTAATCTGTATTAAATTTTCAGTACTTAAATTTTTGAATAAATAAAAATAATCAATATCACTTTCACCAATTAAATTCATTTTTGCAGAATATGATGAAGCAACTTGTGTTGTAAAAGAATGATTAAATGTTTTTTGATAATAATCGGAAATTTCTTGTATTATTTTTTTTACTTTTTCATTTACAGGATCTACTACTTTATTTGAAAAAATTTCTCTTCTTTTATAATAAGATATTGCTTTTTCTTTTTCTTTTTCTAATATTGGTATTACATTTTGTTCAAATAATAAATATATTTTATTAATTTCATTTACATCGTCATTATTTTTATCAATATTTTTATATATTTTTTCTAATTCAATTGTTAATTTTTCTACAAATATTTCATCTAAATCTGCTGTATTATTTCCTTTGATTACTTCCATATATTATAAAAATAATTAAATAAAATTTTATTTAATTATTCTTCTTCAGTACGTGTCATTATTTTATCTAAATTATACGATACTTGCGGTGCAGGAGTATTTCGTTTTAAATGAGGTCTAATACCTGCTGAATTCATTCGAATAATTTTATCATGATATTCTTCTTCAAATATATTTCTAACTGGTGATATTGTTGGGCTTAGATGTATTATATTTTTATTTAATATATAAAATTCTTTTCGAAATTCATCAATTGTCATATATCCTCCAAAAATTTTTAATGATTGACGTGGTGGAGCAAGTGAAACAGCTGATGTTTGTGTAACTCCAAATAATTCTCTTCGAAAATCTTCAATTAATGAATTTATTTCAGTTGTTCTATAATTGTTCTCTTTTAAATTATATGCTTTCGCACAATTTAATGAACAAAAACATCCCTGCACATAATATGTACTATTTTCATATTTTATCGGTAATCCAAATGGTGGATTTGTAAATGGATGTACACACCACCAACAATATATATTTGTTGTTTCTTTCCATTTACATGTATCACGATTCACTATATTTATTGTACAATTATGTATTTTATGTAAAATTGTATCTTGAATATTATTTATATTCGATACTTCTTGCAATTTTTCATGCAGTGCATTACATCTTTCACTTAAATATTGACAATTATAACATTTCTTTTTTGTTTCAGATGTTTCTGTCATCTGTAATTCATTTGTTAATGTAGATTCTGCAAATGTTAATTGACAATTATTTTCTGTATTATTTACATTATTTTCTGTATCAATAAATACATTGTTTATTTCATTTATATCTTCTAATTTATCACCTTTTTTATTAATTTTATTTATATCTTTAATTGTAATTGGTAAATGTAATATTAAACATTCTTTTTCTGGATCTAAGGATGATACATTTTGTTTCTGTTCAAGATTTTTAATATCTAAAATTTTACCTGATGGTTTTCTTCCTCTTTTTTTTAAAATTTTTACTGGTTCAATATTTATAATTATATTTTGATCATCTAATTTTTGATCTTGTATATTTTGATCTTCTGTATTTTTTTCTTCTGAATTTACAATTGCATCATTTGATTTAGTATATACGTGATTTTCACTACTCATATACAATATTTACTAATTTATCTTTAAGCATTTATTTAACTATTTGCTTCGTAATTTTTTATTGTTGAATCTTCACTGTCAATTGATGATGTAATTAATTCAGCTTTATTTAGTTTCTTTGATTGACCAATATTTTGAAAAGTTCTTTGTTGTTGTTCATTTTGTTTTACAATATTTTGTAATCTTTCATTCTTTTCTTCTTCCTGTTTTTTTTGTTGCATCATGTAATTTAATATTTTATTTTGTTCTTCTTTCATTTTTTGTTCTGCTGAGGCAGGAACTAAACCTGCTTGAATATTTTTTGTTAAATTTTTAACGATTTCTTGTTTTGTTTTTTCATCCATATTATTAAAAAATGGAATTGATTCTGCGGCTTTTTTTGATGCAATAAATCCAGCTGCACTACCAACTAATAATAATGCAAATCTCATTTCTACGGAATATTCTTTAAATTTACCTTTGTATTTTTCTGCTAATTCTTCGTAAATTTCACTATCCGATGTAGTCATTTGTAAATGTTCAGGAAATCCATCTAATGTATCTTTTAATCCAAATGGATCAAACATTTTATTTAATTTATCTACCATTCCCACTGATCCAAAAACCATCGATTTAAAAAATTCAACACTATTCTTCTTACTAATATTTGATCTATGAAATTCAATTTCAGCAACCATTTCATGATAATCTGAATTATATGAAAATTCTTTTGTTAATTGTACTTTATACGTATCTTTAATATATTTTAATTCAGCAAACTTTTGTAATCGTTTTATTCTTTTTTGATCTTCGGATAATGTACTATAATTATCTTTCAGAGGAATATTACTTGTAGTGTTATTTGTATTATTATTTGTATTATTTGTGTTATTTGTATTATTTGTGTTATTTGTATTATTTGTATTACTACCCATATTACCTCCAAATAAATTTGTAAAAAAACTTGTAGGATTTGAAGCAGGTGGTTTTATTGGGATTGGATTTGGTAATAATATTGGTTTATTTGAAATAAAATTTTTTGGAGAAGGCTTATCTGATTTAGATACTGATGATCTAGATGATTTTGAATAATTAGATGATTTTGATGATTTTGATGATTTTCTTGATGATTTATCATCAGATAAATTATTACTATTTTTTTGTAAATCATTAACTATATGAGAATCATCATCATCAGATTCTGTTATGTGTGTTAAATTAATATTTTTTTTCTGAGGTTTTATTTTTGTCGGATCTGCTAATAAATCTAAATGTAAATCAGTACTTGTATTAATGTCTACTTTTCCTTGCAATGTGCTCATATAGTGCAGATAGAAAGTAAATATATATTTAAAACGTATAAATCTCTTATATTAAAAAATAAATAATAGAATAAAATTATTTATTTTTTATTATTGTTTTTAGCTAAAGGAGTTTCTATTGTTTTCATTTTATTTATATAAAACATATTTTGATATTGCTCTAAACTTTTAATCTGCGAAAATGATTCTTGTTTAAATATATATTGTTGAGTTAAATAAAATACTAATGCCATTAATAATGCTAATTGTATATTATGATTTATTTCATATACCACAATTGCTAATAATAATATTCTAGCAATAGGATTACCAAATAAATCTAATATAAATTTTGGTGGTTTACCTCCTGAACCAATTGCACTACCATATGTGATAAAAAATAATATTATAAATGTAGTTACATAAGAATTTGTTGCAAAATTACGAAATAATTCACTAACTTCATTTAATTTATTCTTAATATTAAATTCAGACATTTATTTCTTTTATAATATTTATTTAGATTAAAAATCTTTAATAATATTAATACTATAATTTTATTATGAATAATAGATTAAATTATTCAACATTAGAAGATGCTTGGGGATCGTTGATTGACAACAATATTAATTTAGATCAAAAAATACAACCACTTAATACAAATATAAAAGGTTCTTCTATTAAAGAATCTACTATTAAAAATAATTATACATATAGAAAACCAACAAATAATATATTAGAAATAAATTCAAATGAAATAGTTTCTAATGATATTGGATCGGTTGAAATTGGTGCAAATGAAATTCCAAAAAAACAAATGATTGAACATTTTGAATCAAGATTAAATCCATGTACATTAATTGATAATCATATGAAACAATGTGAAATATGTAGAAATAAATTTGCAATAGAAAAAAAAATAGAATCAAATCATCAATTATCAAGAAAAATAGATATTAAAAGTAAAGATGGAATAGAACATTATGAAAACTTGGAAGAAATTAATGAAGCGTTTGATAATATAACACATAGTCAAAAAAATTTATTAGTTGTAATCATTTACGGTATTTTAGTAATATTAATTTCTGATTTAATTATTAAAGATGAATAAAGTATTAAAAAGAAATATTACAAAATTATTAATATGTGGTGGTGGATTTAAATTTTTTTATTTAGTTGGTGCTTTAAAATATTTAGCTGAAATAAATATACTTTATTCTATTAATGAATATATTGGTGTATCTGCAGGTGCAGTATTAGCTTTATTTTTTAATATTGGATACACATTAGATGAATTAGATACATTTTTTTTAGAATTTAATTTTGAAAAAATGATTGATCCTCATATTGATTCTTTGTTAGATAATAAAGGTTTAGACGATGGAGAAATAAAAAAATTTATTATTCAACATTTTTTAAAAAATAAAAATTATCATCCATCTGTAACATTTAAAGAATTATATGAAATGACAAATAAAAAATTAACATTTTTTGTTACAAATATTACAATAAATAAATTAGAAGAAATAAATTATGAAACATATCCAGATATGCCTATTTGGATTGGTATCGGAATGACAACTGGATTACCTATATTATATCAACCAATTATATATAATAATAATTATTTTGTAGATGGTGCAGTATTTGATAATTATCCAATTGAATTATATTCTGAAGAAAATATATTAGGTATTAATTTAATAACCAATGTAAGTAATATTGATTTTGATATTGATTTTTTTAATTATATAATTAAATTAATGTATATGTCTCATCATTGGAAAATAATTAATAAAAATAATGCTTTTAAACATTGTACTATTACTATTTCAACAAATGATTCATCTGATATGTTTAATCCAGAAGTATCTTTAGAAATTCGTAAAAATAGAATTAAAGATGGTTATGATTCTGCAGTAGCTCATTTTATGGAATATGAATTTATTGATATTCCAGAAGAAAAAGAGTCAGAATCGGAAGAATCAGAAGAATCCAAAGAATCTGAAGAATTAAAAGAATCTGAAGAATTTGATAATGCGTATATTGAAAAAAAAGTAAATGAAATTAATTATGTTGTGTAAATACTTGATCAAATGATGCATATTTTTCATCATCATATGTATTTGAATGCAAACTATTATATAATTCTGTACCATTATTTTCTAGTTTAATATTCCGATTAGTATTCATATTAGATAATTCTTCTTTGAAATTATCTAATGGTGAGATTTTATTTGTTTCTAAAAATGTTGGATTTTCTGAATGTACCTTATAATAATTTAATATTTCTGCTGTATTTTCTCGAGATATTTGTAAATTTGATAATTTTTCTTCAATATCAGTTGTTGAATTACTATTTATTATATTTTCTGCATCTTGATTCATCTTTTTCATTTGTTCATCAAATGAATTCTTTAATTGATTTGTAATATATTCATCTTTTTTAATATATTTATTTTGTTCATATTTAAATTGTGATTTTAAATTTATAAAATTATTTTGTTCACTTTCAATTAAATCTCTTTTTGTATCATATTCTTTTTTTAATTGTTCATTACTTAATATTGTATATGCATTATTAATTAAATGAAATGTATTATATTTTTCTAATTTTTCTTCTTCAGAAATATCTACTGGAAATTTATCAGGATGATAAATTAATATATGTCGTTGATATGCTTTTCTTAATGTACTTAAATTAAAATCATGTTTTGTTATTAAAAAAATATTATATAAATCGTATTTAAGATAATCATTTACAGATAAAGACATTTTAGTTATATAATAATTTATTCTTTTTATATTTTAAGTTAAAATTAAAATGGAATCATTGATATTATCTATTTTAGGAGATATTATTGGATTTAAAATCAAAAAAAAACAATTTAAAATTACTAGAAAAAAATTCGGTGATTCTTTTATACGTATTGGAAAAACTCGATCATTCCAACATTATATTGGATTTATTAGTAATGGAGGTATAACTGAATATTTTGGAAAAGATGATTATTCATTTTGTACTTTAATTTTATTTGCTACAATAAAAGGTATCATAAATCATAAAGAATTAAATATAAGTATACGTGATTCATGTAAAAAACAATATATTAAATTATATGAAAAACATAAAGAACAAAATTTAACTCAAAAATATTATGTTAACAATACTAATTTAGAATCATTATCTAATTTAAAAAATAATATAACAAAATCAAATCAAAATAATGAATTATATAATGATTCAATGGCAATTATTCGAGCTATTCCATTTGGATTAATATATTATAAAAAAGAAGATCGAAAAAAATTAATTGAAGAAATTATTTATAATATTAAATTAACACATGATAATACAACATGTTTGTTAGGTGCAATTGGATTAGGTTTATTTTTATCATTTAGTAGAAATAATATTCCAGATTCTAAATGGGGTTTTCATTTAGTTGATTATTTAGAAAGTTCTGAATTTGATGATATTATTAAAGATATGAAATTATATAATAATGAATTTATAATTAGTAAAGAAGATTATATTAGTTTATGGAAAGAATATTTGCATAATACATTTAAATACAATAATCAATTTAAATACAATGTAAGTATGCAATATCCTGATATTCGAGCTGAAAATTTATATTATATTACTGAAAATAAAAATGAATTTATTTATGGTATACGTGCCGATGATAGTTTAATTGTTGCATATAATGCATTATTATACAGTAATGAAAATTGGCAAAATTTAATAGTTCATGGAGTATTAGGTATTACTGATAATTCAGTTATTGGTGCAATATGCGGAGCATTGTATGGATGTCAATATAAATTTGAAAATATATGGATGAATAAATATGTAAATGAAATTTGGCTCAAAAAAACTATTAAGTTAGGAAAGAGTTTAGGAATTTAATTTAATTATTTTAAAATATTTTTCTAAATAATTTTATATAAGAGAAAATGTCTGTTTTACTGTATAGTCAAAAGATAATTAATGAATTAGAAACTGATTATGTTAAAAATGGTAATAAATTTGATGGAAAATGGGTTGAAACTAGCGTAACTGAAAGTACTGTTTACGATGATGTATCAAGAGCATTAGGTTTATCAGGTACAGCAGGATTACTACCTACAGCACCACTACCATCTGCCTCCAGTGTATCATTACCACCACCTTCTGCTCCTACCGGACCAGCATCATCTGCCCCTACCGGATCATTACCAGTACCATTACCATCTGCCCCTACCGGACCAGCACAATCTACAAACCCATTTGATGATCAATCAGGTGGCGGTAATACTTTAAAGACTATAATTTATCAAATTATGATGGGTGATTACACTATCCACAATGGAAAACAAATCGTAAATGTACCAACTGCCAATGAACTTTTATTACGTATTGTTGCACCTCTTTGGTTTAGTACACTTGGTGTAGGACCTGCTAATCTACAAGCTGCAATAGTAATGACTTCAGATAATAGCTATAAACAAGTACCCGCTAAAATGTCAGAAGCATTTATTGCCGCATTAAGTCTTACCGATGATCAAAATAAAGCACTTGAAGCATGGGATAAAAGAGTTAAAGTAATTCGCGATGGATTAGCCAATATTGCATCTGCTGGTACTACAACAATTCAACCCAAAAATAGAGTACTACCTCCTGTTGGATTAAATGTATCTTCATTCAGCCGTTACCCCGCTACCATTCAAAATGCATTGAAAGTAAGACGCATGAGCGATCCCTCAATGGATGCAAGTGCAATGGGTACTTTAAAAAAATTAGGTACCATTAGTGTTTCGATGAATGGTGGTGATATGCGTGGTGGTAATGCTAATATGCATGCTCCTTTATATCCCTCGGTAGTAATGAATGGCGGAGCATTTCCTTTTGCTACACCTGCTTCTACTACAAAAGTAAATCCAGTACAAATGATACAAGATAATATTACTGCATTAGCAACACAATACCAATCTGTATCGGGAAGCCCAATAAACCCTGCATTATTAAGTCAAATTAATGCCTATGCAACTAATGTAGGTAGTGCTGTTAATGATTTACAAGACCATGTAAATGCGGTTAATGGTGCAATTCCAGTATTAGCTCAAATCCCAGTAGGCAGAGGTATTAATCCTAGTTCTTGGGATAAAACAAAATTAGAAGAAGTAGCTGAACGTGGTAAAAAATTAAATGAAGCTGCTGTACGCGCGAGTCGTCGTTTTGATAAATTATCGTCAATCAGAGATTTATTACGAGAATTAGTAAATAAAACTCGCCCATATGGCGATCAAATACCAGCCTTCACCGGTGGTTCTCTCCACGAAGCATTAAAACATTAAATAAATTATAATAAAATATAATATATTTTATTATAATATAGTATGGATAATACAATAAAAAAATTTATTTTAGATAATATAATAGATTTTAAAAATGATTTAATTAAATTTAGTGATCCAAAAATAGAAAATGCATATGATCCAGAAAAAATGAAAGATAAAAAATCAACTGTTATTGAAATATTAAAAGGTTTAGGTTTTAAAGAACCATATATTACACAAGCAATAAATAACGCTGGTATAAAAAAAAATATAATAAGTACCACTGATAAAATAATAAAATTAGAAAAAGAATTAAAAGATGAAAAAGATAAAAGAAGTACAGATAAAAAAAGAATTACAGAACTTGAACAACAATTAGCAGATGCAAATCAAGAAATTACTGATATTAAAGATCAATTAGCAAAAGAAATTGCACAAAATGCAATTTCTTCAGCTGCATTAATTGCCGAACGTGATTCTGCTCAAGCACAATTAGATCAAGCTAATGATAAATTAGCTCCTATTCAAGCACAATTAGATCAAGCTATCGCTGAACGTGATTCTGCTAAAGCACAATTAAATAATGCTAATGCTAGTAATGCAGATTTAATTAAAGAACGTGATAATTTAAATGTATCTTCATTCAGCCGTTACCCAGCTACCATTCAAAATGCATTGAAAGTAAGACGCATGAATGCTGAAATAGCAGATTTAAGTGGTAAACTTGTTGAAGAACAAGCAAAATTATTAAAAAAAAATATGTCACAAGATGAAAAAAAAGCGACCCCATTGTTTTCAAATGAAGATTCAGCTAAAATAACTGATTTACAAAATGAACTTGCATCAAAAGCAAAAGAACTTGCTCAAGTTAGACAAAATATGCAATCAGAAATAGATGCGTTATCTGGGGAATTAGCAACATCAAAAGCAGAAATAGAAAAATTAAATGCAGATCATAATAAAAAAATTGGTGATTTACAATCACAACTTGCTAATTTACCTAAACAGACTGAATTAGATTCACTTAGAGCTGATATTGGTAGACACACTGATGAGAAAAAAACAATAGAAGACAAATTAGCTGAATTAACTAGTGAACATAAACGTAAACTTAAAGAATGTGAAGATAAATTACAACCAATACAAGCACAATTACAATTACTTACAGATAGTAATGCTGAAAAAGATACCAAAATAGCTAGTTTACTAGCTGAAAAAGAAAAAGATAAAAAAGATTTAGAAGGATTACAAAGACAAATAGCTGAAATAAAAGAAGCAAATAAAGAATTATTAGCTAGTGGAGCAATACAAGATAAGAAAATACAAAAATTAACAGAAGAAATAACTGCTACTCAAGGTATAATAGACGAAGCAAATAGAATTCGTAGTTCTCATGGTAATTCTGATATTGGAAAAATACAAAAACAATTAACTGATGCACTTGCAGAGAAAAAGAAATTATCTGCACAATTAGCTGAAGAAATTGCCCTAAAAGAAAAATTTCAAAATCAAGATAAAGAATTAAAAAAGATTATTGCTAGAATATCAGCAGATCTTGATTTAAAAACTAAAGAAAATGGTGATTTAAAAGCTAGAATAGCTAGTTTAGAATTAGAATTAGAAGAATTAAAAAAACGATGTGATTCAGATATTGCACGATTAACTTCTGAACTTGCAAAATCAATAGTAAAAGAACAATTATTAAATAAGAAAGTAGCTGAATTAGAGGATAAAGTAAAAGAATTTGAAAAAATAAAAAAAGAAAAAAAAGAATGTGATGAAAAACTTGCTAAATTACAAACATTCACCAATATAAATGATAGTGCATTAACACAAAAAAATAGAGAATTAGAAAATCAATTAGCACAAGTGAAAGGTGATATTGCAAGATTAACGAGTGAATTAGCTCAAGAAAAAGAAAATGCTAGTGCTGAAAGAAAATCATTACTTGAACAAAAATCATTATTAACTAAAACACATGATGCAAAAGTTGCTGAATTAACTGCTAAAATAGCTACTTTAGAAAAAGATAAAACACCTGATACCTTACGTGCTGAAATTGCTAAATTAAATAGAGAACACGAAGCGGAAGTTGCTAAATTAAATGCTCAAATTACTTCATTACAATCTAATATAACACCTAGTGCTTTAAAAGCTAAAATTGATGAATTAAATAAAGAACATGAAGCGGATGTTACTAAATTAAATGCTCAGATTAATTCATTAAAATCTAATGTAACTCCTGATGCTTTAAAATCTGAAATTGCTAAATTAAATAGAGAACACGAAGCGGAAGTTGCTAAATTAAATGCTCAAATTACTTCATTAAAATCTAATGTAACACCTGATGCTTTAAAATCTGAAATTGCTAAATTAAATAGAGAACACGAAACGGTTGTTACTAAATTAAATGCTCAAATTGCTTCTTTACAATCTAATATAACACCTAGTGCTTTAAAAGCTAAAATTGATGAATTAAATAGAGTACATGAAGCTAAAATTGCTGAATTAAAGAGAAATCAAGAACCCCCTAAAAATGATATTGAATTATCTAGATTACGTGCAGAATTAGAAGCTGAAAAAAAGAAAGTAAGTAGTGAAAATAGTAAAGTAAGATCATTAGAAACTGATTTAAATAAATTAAAAGAAAAAGAAGAAAGAGAACAAAAAACAGAAAAAGCTGAAATTAAAAATTGTGATAAAAATGAACAAGAAAATAAAAATATAATTTCTAATTTAAAAAGTACAATTGCAAGATTAGAAAAACAAGTAGAAGAAGTAAAAAAACAAAATAAAACAGCACCTAAAACAGGATCATATAAAGATTTGGATTATATGAAAAATGTAAAATTTAGAGGTGGTAGTTTAACTGCATATAATATTGTATTATTAATTGCACAAATTAGCATGGCATCAGTTAAAGTAAATTATTATGATCATTTTGATTATATGATTCATAAAAATAATATGGTATATCGTATACCTAAATCAGACGAATTACTTCTCCGATTTGTAACTGCATTTTACTTTAATCATCTTGGTTATCCATTTACAACTGATTTAAATGCACTCATACAATTCTTATCTACTGAAGCATACACTTTATTACCTTTTGAATATGCCAAAGTATATATATCTGCTTTACAATTATCACCTACAGATATACAATTCTTTAAAAATTGGGATAAAAGAGTTGATCAATTATTAGATTCACAAATTAATATAAATAAATTAAATACTAGTTTAAATCCAAAAAATACATTTGATCCATTAATGAAAGTAAGTACTTCTATATTTAATAAATTGCCTATTACAACACAACGATCTTTACAACAATTAAGAACAATGAATCCATCTGATCCAATTAATTCTTATAATAAACTTAATGTTGGTTTTAATTCAAAAATACAAATTGCTGGTAAAAACTCTGCATTATATCCAAAAATAATAATAAATGGTGGCTCTAGTCCATTTGCAATTATTCATAATGATCAAAATCCAATAATTCTTTTACAAATGGAAGTAACCAAATTAAAAGATCAATATGAAAAATTAACAAATAGAAATTTAGATAATATTAAATTACAATTAAGTGATTATGAAGATAAAATCAAAAATAATATAATTCATATTGAAAAAATAATGATAAATATTAAAAATGATATAAATAATGATTCATTTGATGAAAAGAAAAATATAGAATTAAATGAGTATATATTACGTTTACATCATAGAGTGAATAAATTATCTAAAATAATAAATACTTTAATGGATAAAAATAATAAAATTTTAAATAAAAAATCTGGATCACTACACAATGCATTAAAAAATTAATTAAGAATATTTTACTAAATTATATATTTAATAAAATATTTTCTATATTAAACACATGGTAGATATTATTGTTACATATCAAAATATTATTAAAGAATTACATAATTTAAATATAAATACAGATATTACATTATTAGACATATCTAATATAGATTGTGCAAATTTAAATGAAGATAAATTAAAAGAAATAATAAATGATTCTGAATTAATTGAAATTAAAAAAACATGTAATATTTCTAAAAATAGTATAAGATCAGAAATATTAGATTTAGATATAGATGATTCAACAAATAAAGATGCATTAATTGAAAATATTACAAATTTATTAATTGATTCAGAATCTTCCGATGCTTTAGAAACAAATACAGATGAAACTGGTTATGATATACCAGAAGAAAATAATACAATTATTATTGAAATACCTAATAAATTACCTGAAGAATTACCAGAAGAATCATCTGAACCAACACCTATTTTAATTTCAGAACCTATTCATGAAACTATTGTATCCAAATCAACTGATTATAAACCAAAAATAAAACAGATCACATTACCATCTGGTAATAATTTAAATATAATTAAACCATTACAAAAATGGACTGGTCCTGCAAAAATTGGAGTAGTTAATAAATTACCTGTACAACCGTTGGTTCAACCAACGGTTCAACCAATAGTATCACAGACAGTGCCACATACAGTGCCAGCTACAGTACAACCTGTAGTACAACCTACGGTTCAACCAACTGAACCAATTAATAATCAAGCTGGTGGTACAAATTCCCTTGGTATAAATATATCAATTGATAAAATTAATAATGTATTATATAAAAATTGTACATCTATACATCAAATAACAAAATATTATTATGAAAATGAATCAAATAAAATATTAAATGGTCATGAATTAATTTTAGTATTAGTTTCTTTTAAATATTGTGAATTTATAGAAAAAAAAGTAGAAAATATACAAGAAATAATCACCAGTCAATTTATAAATACCATACCTGAAAAATTTAAATTTAATTTCTATGATATGGTTTCTAAAGAAATTAACAATGATACATTAATTAAATTAATTAATAAACAAGCAAATATAATTAAAAATATAATATATTCATTACAAGTACAAAAACAATCAAGTATTGATGAAAATTTAAATAATTATAATATTTCTAGTTTAATAATTTATGTTTCTACACAAGACGGCGGTGCATCTAAAAAAAATAATAAATATCAAACAGTTGATGTAAAAATAGATGAAAAAGTTCGTAGATTATCTGAATATTTAAAAAGTAAAAATAAAAAATATATTCAACGTGGTGGTGGATTTAATAACAATCAACAAAATAAAATAGATGAAATTAATAGTATAACAACTCCATTAATAAAATTAATAACATCAAGTACTTCAAAAGATTCTGCAAAAGATATTGAAAAACAACTAATAAATTATTCTAATATATGGAGTATTGAATTAGTTGACTTAAATTTAGCTACCAAAGATATTCAAGATAATAAATTTGGTATTGCTGAATTTAAATTAAATATACATCCTGATATTACTGACTTGAAAGATAAAAACGAATTAAATGCAATATTAAATATTGTTAATGATTTTGCAAATGTATTAAACTTTGGTAAAAGAGAACATAAACCATTTATGAATCAAATAACAATTTCATCTATTGGTAAAGCAAAACCATCGTATATAACAGATAAATTACAAAAATATTTTAGTACAAGATATGAAAAATTACAAAAATTAAAATTAGATAATACTCCTAATAAAAAATTAGTTACAAATATTATTGATGAATTAAAAAGCATATTACATATTCAAACTGGTGGTATAAATAATTCAGATGAATTATTAGATGATTTATTTACATCTAAACAATATAGAAAATTTATACAAAAATTGTCACAAAATTTATCAACAAATAATAATAAAATTGATCAAAAACAATTAGAAGAATTTAATAATGATATAAAAAATTTAGAAGAATTAGAGAAGAAATTAATAAATTATAATAAAATATTTAAATATTATAAAGTAATTAATGATGAATATACAATAAATATTAAAAAAGACATGACAATTAATCATATTAAACAAGTAATCGAAGATAATAAACACTTAATTGATCAATACGGTAATTATAATAAAAATGTAATTGAATTAGTAAAATCTATTGAAAAATATATGTTATTACAAGATAACATAGATGAAGTTAAAAAATACCCTGATATGAATCAAGTAGTTGATGAATTATTACAACAGAAGGGTGGTAATTATTCATTAGAGAAAAAATATGGCGTATTTAATGATCACGAATATTTTACTTCAGATACATTTAAAAAAATATTGGCTAGCAAAGAATATAATTCTTAATTATCAAATAAAACTCTACATTTACCATTTTCTATTTTCAATACATTATATGATAATCCATATACACGTAATCGTGCAGGATTATCATATGATACTGACTTACTTAAAATTAATTGTAATTGTATACTATCAATTCTACTAAAATTACATGCTCCTGATGGTTGATATTGTTCTGGAGCAAATGCAAATGAAAATACCATTATACCTGGACTCGGTGATCTAGTATGACCTCGTAATACTTCTAATAATTCAAAATAATTTGCTGATCTCATTGAAATTCTATCTTTACCATTTAATATTAATTGACCTTGTAATATCAATGATTTAGATGATGGTAATATACCATCAGTATAATTAAATTTATCACGCAATCCACCTAATATTAAATATTCAGGTTGAGTTCGAAAAAATAACTCTTTTGTTGGATGAATGAATCCTAAATTTATTAAATTACCACTATTGTATAATACTCTTTCAGTATCCGATTGTAAATATTCAAATAATATTTCTAATGATGCTTGTGAAAATTTTAATTTTTCTTGATCACTCAAATAATAATAATCAACATATAAATAACTATTTGTTAATGTTAAATTACTTAAAAAACTTAATGTAGATGATTTACTAATATATGTAGTTTCATTACCAACAATAGTAGTTACATATTCAGTATCATTTCCTGTTAATTTAGAATTTATACCTTGTGTTGGTACAAGTGATGTATTATTATTAATTTTCAGATAATTTAATGTATTCGTTAACGGATTAAATGACATATATTTCATGTATACACTATTATTACCCTGTGTTTGTAACATATACTCTCCAAAATTATAATTTACAATATTTTTATCCACTACTATACTATTTGTTGGACCATATAATAAACAATCTGTTAATGGATTAAATTCAACATGAATTTTTAAATCTGTATGATACATTGATATTATAGGTAATGGTAGAAATTCTCTACAAAACGAAAATAATAATGGTACATATAATCTATATGATGGTTTTCCTCTAGTAAATTCATATATTTCTGGTATATCTCCTATAATATGATGAATTCTTCGTAATGATGTTAATTCAAACCATATATTCATCCAATCACCATATTGTCTATCTATAATTCTTCCACCAATTTCAAATTCCACTGTTTTAATTATATTTAATCCAATTTTTTTATTCCATGCAACATATATATCAGTATTTCCAAAAGTTGCTGGAATTGCAGGTAATTCTATATATAAATATGTGTTACCTATAAAATCACCATTTTTTGATAATACAGCAGATACTTTATTTCCAAAATTAGGTTTTAAATTAAAATATTGAGGAATTGATTCATATGAAAAATTTGAATATCTGTGATAACTTGCGTGATAGAATGTGATACTTGGTTTAGATGTGAGGTAGACATCTTGCTCACCGTAAGCTACTAATTGTATTTGACCATTTACCATATTCTTATTTTATTTTTTTCTTTATCTTTTAATTAATTTATTTCTTTATAATTGATATATCATTTAAATTTTGTGAGGATATTTCAATATCTAATGGTTGAAATGAATCAGAAAAAACACTATATAAATTATCTTTACTAATTCCGATTGTATTTACTAAAAAATACCCATTATTTACTAATGATTTATTAATATTATTTAAAAATATTTTATTTGTTACAAATTTAGGTATAGAAAATTCAGTAAATACATCACAAATAATAAAATCATATTTTTCATTATTATTTTTCATATAAATTTCTGCATCATCTTTTATTAATTTTAATCGACTATTATCAGAATATTTTTGAACTATATCATAATTTTTATCTGTTATATCTACACCAATAATCTCGATATTTTTACTTTTATTTAATAAATGAATTATAATACCACCCAATGCTACACCTAATATCAATATTTTATATTTTTTATTGTTTTCAATAGAATTCAAAATTTTATTACAAATTAATAATGCATACCAGTGTTTACATTCTTTTGTTTTATAATTAAATCTACTATTCTCTCCTACTCCATTAACAATTTCTACTATTTCATCACCAATTATTTTTATATTTACATCACTAAATTCTTCAATAAAACCTCCGTAATAATATATATTTCTTTTTGGTACATAATTTATAACACTCATATAATATAATTATATTATAATTATATTATAATTCAAATGCTAAACCAGCTTGACCACCCATTATTCTTAATAGATTATAATTTCTAGCCATAATCTGCACATTATATTCACCATCGTCTGTGTCTAATAAAAAGAATGCATCACCTAATTGTGAAAAATTACATGAACCAGATGGTTGATATTCATTCGGATATCGTGCAAATGAATATGCATGAACACCATTTACTGGTAAGTTATCATATCTATGTAAATTTATTTTTGTAGTTAACTCACTATCTTCATCAAATCGTTTTTGACCATTTAATATTAATTGTGTATTATTAATTGGAGATTTGGTTGGATAAGGTGCAACTTTGATTTTATTATTAATACACATTGGTATATACGCTATATTTGGATATTTTGCATATAATTGTTGATAAAATATTCTAGATTGTTCTGTAACTGGATTGTCTTCATCATAACGATCATAATTAGACAATAATTTATAATATTTTGAATCAGTGTAATTAAAATATTGTTTATTGGTTACATTGACTTTTGGTTGCGCAAACCAAAACATATCTTTTACTGGTTGTTTTAAATTTATTTTTGTTTTAAATTGAGTACCATAATGAGAATATGATCTATAATTTTCTTGTTCAATTAAATATTCATGTTTACTCTGTGCAAACATTTTTCTTTCTTCATTTTCTAAATATATGTATTTTAAATACAATTTCATTTTTGGTCTACCACTTGTAATAAATTTAGTCAATGGATCACTAATAATTAAGTTTTCTAATTTTTCTAATTGCAATGTTAATTTCAAATCTGAATGTAATAAACTAATTAATGGTATACTCAAACCAGCATTGTTATATCTATTAAAATAAAATGGTAATGGTATCTTTAATTGATATTTTGGTAATGTATGAGATGTAAAATTAGTTAATATTTCTACATTTCCTATCATTTTATTGTATCCTTTTTGTTTTCCAACTGGTAAATTAATTTCATTCCATATATTCATCCAATCCGATGTTAATTTTTCAATAGAAACTGTATTAATAAATAATTCAGATGTTTGAGTAATATAATGTCCTAAATCTTCAATCCATGAAAATCGAGGAGCATTACTTGTTAATTGACTTACTACTTCTATTTGTGAATTAATTTCATTTTGTCCTACATAATTTCGTATTTCATTATTCAATGCTTGCAAAAAATTATTTTTAATTATAGAAATATCATTAATTAATGTATTATTTTGTACTACTTGTAAACATAATGAATTTTGTACATTAATTAATTTGTTATTAAATATTGTATTGTTATAATATTCAAATGAATATGTTTGTGATATAAAATTATTTCCAATATAATTACCATTAAAAATTGTTGGAACACTAATTACATTAATTTTTTTAGTAGCTAACTGAGATAATATATTTGTAATAAATAAATCAAGAGTTGTTAAATTTTGTGCAATACTATTTGATAATGGATCTGGTTGTAATACTAAATATCCAGTAAAGTTTGAATATGCTGTACCAAATGTAGCCACGCTTTTATACGTATATAATCCATAATTTTGTAAAAAATAAGATGGTGTAATTTTATTCGGTGGTTCATTGAATGTAGTATATACACCAACAATAGTTTTAGATACAACGGGTGTTAATATAGGTAACGTATAATTTGATATAATATTTGTAAATGTAGTACCAACATTTGTACTCTTTAATACCCATGTAATTCCATCGTCACTAGTTGCAACTTTTTCACCACCTACTGCAACCCAATTCGAATTATTCCATGTAATACCCGTTGCACCTGATGTAAAAATATTATTACCGCTTGTACTTACTGACCATTCTTTTCCATCAATACTATATGCAATAGAATTTGTTCCATTTCCAACTGCAACCCATAAATTATTATTATAAGCAATACCAGAACATTTTGCTGTAAATAATGTTATTCCACCATCACTATCATATGTAATATCATTCCATATATCTCCATCTTCACTCCATATTAATGTACTTGATACATTACCTGAACCACCTGCTAACCAAAGACCATTATTATATGTGACTACATTACATATTCCTTTATTTGATTCAAAAAAGTCAGTACTATTACTTGCACCTGTCCAATTTAATCCATCTGAACTATATATAATTGTATTTCCATTTACACCAGTTGGATTACCTCCGCCTGCTACCCATAAACCATTTCCATATGCTACTGTGTATCCAGCATATACAAATATATTATTATTAACTGGTTGCCATGTAATACCATTTTCACTAAATATAATTGTATTATTTGATCCACTTTGTCCTGTAGATATCCATTTTGATCCATTATTTGCTATACCATATGATAATCCATTAATAAAATAATTATTCGAATTTGTTACTGTCCAATTTGTTGTATTAGTACTATAATAGACACCGATTGGTGTAGTAATTATCCATGTATCATTATAATATCCAATATTATTTATTGTTGATGTATGTACTATATCTGTTAATCTTTCCCAATTAATACTATCAGTTGATGTTACGAATGTATCTTTGTTATTTGTACTACCTATCGCAATAGAAGGAATTACAGTTGATACTTTTAGATTATTTGATTTTATTTTTAATTTTGTATTTATTATATTAGTATTTATGTTGGTTATCAATGGTATGTTAATAATTTTATCGATAATATAACCATTATTTCTACCATATATTCGAATATACTTATTTACATTATTTTTTTCTAAATATATAAATGAAAAATCAATACTATTTTTTATTATATTTGATCTTGATACATATAACGGATTATTTCCATATACATCATCCACTAAATATATATCAATATTATTAACATTTGGTATGTATTTTGACGGTATATTAATTTTACCTCTTACTGATTCATTGTAATTAATTTTATTATCTATATGAGATATCAAATTTAATGATGGTTTTATTTCATAATTAATTATATCTATTTTTCCAACATATATATTATTTACTGTATTTTCTAATGTATCTTGACAATATATATGTAATTCACCAATAAAATCAAAATAATTTTTATTTAATCGTATGTGATAACCATATATATCATCATAATTTATTTGATATGCATCATAATATTGTAAATTTACATTTTTATCATTGTTTGCAAA
>Ga0114970_10000729_pt1 | contig 24660 bp, 21 predicted proteins | sample M_140205_XF_Meta_FD_87030 | JGI IMG/M metagenome (GOLD analysis project Ga0114970, IMG submission 87030) | Freshwater microbial communities from Lake Montjoie, Canada to study carbon cycling - M_140205_XF_MetaG | ecosystem: Environmental > Aquatic > Freshwater > Lake | place: Lake Montjoie...
CAAACACCTTTTCACCGAGGTTCACGCCGTGGATCTGCAGAGCACCCGTTTCATACAAGGCCAGCCCGCGGTCGAGTTCCTCGCGGGTGAAATTGCGGCTGCTCATGTATGACTGCACCACGCGGACCCCGTCCGCAAACTCCGGGTTGTCCCGGTAGTCCACCAGCATGTCTTCAAAACGGCGCACCCGGCGTCGGTGCAGTTCTTCGCAAACGATGGCCGTGGGGTAATCGATTCCGCAGGAGGTGTCCTCAGGATTGAGCTGACTGGTGGGGGTAGGCTGGGTGGATTCGGATGGCGTCATTAAGCATTCTTACCAACCCATGAGTGCCAGATCATGGCATTCAGATGGAATATCACAGGCCGACTATCAAATCTTCGAGGTCATCCAAAAATAGAGGATCGTAAGTTTCATTCACATGGTTGTTATTCCAGAGACCCGATTGTTGAACGAGTAGGCGATCACAGTGCCGTCCGAGCCACGTTGCCGAGGCTGGGTCGAGCGGAGTTTTGTTGTAATTGCTGAGTAACGTGATCGAATTCCGTTCGATTCTCCCCCGAAGGCTGGCCGGCCCGTAGGCATCCTCAATGCGAAGCCATAAGAAAGGCATGCTTCCGATGGCCGCACTAACCGATCGCTCTAATTCAGATTCATCATGTTCAGTTGTTTCACGAGACAAATTCAGCTTAACAGCAGCGGAAGATAAGCCGCTCCCCACACCCCAACTCTTAGGTTCGTCATTGCCGCTGCGGCTTCTTAAGCTGCTTCCCACAATCAAACGAAAAATGGATCCACGATGATTTCCTCCTTTATTGTGTGTTCCACCTCTGTGTTGGTGTAAGCGCTTCCATAGCGTTGACTTGCCATCTTTAGTGAGACCGTGTGTTCCGACACGGACTACTCTCGGCCCGGTTCCTGACTCGTTGCGAATTTCGTTGTTTTCAAAAAAGAAGTAGACTCCTTTCTCTGGCCAGTTCATGCGGCCATTACATTGGCTGAGTAACTTTTCACCACCTAGACGTTCTCTGAGAATTCCAATTAGATCATAAAAGCGAATCAAATCTTTCAAGCGATCTGGATTCTGATATGGCTGTTTCATATTTCGAATTTCTGCCCGGGGCTTCCCCAAACTGGTTAACTGTGCCACTTGAGGATTCGGTATTTCGGCCTGCTTCGTTCCTTGAGCTTCAATTGAGGGCCGCCCCAACTTGAGGATATTCGGCTTGGGATCATTCAATGCTTGGGAAATCCTTCGTGACAAATTGTTAAAGGTCACTCGAACACTAGCGTGGGCACCTGGCGGACCGTGATCTACATCGTCGTATTCTTCGCGCATCAGGTTGCGCATGGCACCACAGCAGCTGGGTTGGCGACCTCGAATTTGAGTTCTTCGCTGCAATTCTCCAGCGACAATTGTGATGGCATCGTTGCCATTGGCGTGAGCTTGGCGCATTTGATCCATGATGCAGCATTGAAATTTTTGCGCTGGCGTAACTTCTGGCTGAGCGAAGGTTGTAGCACGGGTGATGTGAACTGGTTCGTTTTCAACATGCTGTGGATTCCCAAAAATCTCATCGACTGCAAAATAAAGCCATGTGCGCGGCATTCTTCTTGGAGCTAGAAAAGGACGCAGCTCGAAACCTTGACCATCACGTGAGACTTTTGAGTGGCCGTTCCCTAAAAACCAAAGAATTTTCGGGTTTTTCAAATGCCCTGTAAAATGTTTCATCGCGTTTTGGTAATCCGCTCCGCCGAAAAAATGAATCTCATCGTTCGCGTCAATGCGTCCTGATTGAACATCATCCCCCAAGTGATTAAAATCCTGAATAGATGCTACGCCACGCCATCCATGCCCCCATTTTCTATATCTTTCGGGATGCCTGTTTTTTGCTTGGCTAGAGAAGGTGATATCATAATTGGGAATGAGGTAGCTGCTTCTGACTATCCCCCAACCCGCCGAGAGAATGTAGAAATGGGTATGCTCCTCAGCGAGATCTCGGTAAATCGAATGAAATGGTTGGTGAGGTTTGTATAGATCGGATGCCTGATAAAGGAACGATGTCCCCTTTTTAGTGTCAGAGCTGTTGTGCTGCTCGATCAAGTCTCGGCAGGACATCCCATTTCCAGCAAGCTTCTGGTCTGGATGAGCCTGATTGCAGATTGCCCCGTCTGGTTTAGCAACAATTTGCATCTTGCCAATTCCGGGGACAATGAGTGGCCGATCTTCGCGTTTTCCGGCGCAGCAACTGAGAACAATAACAGGCATATTTAAAGCGCAGTGGAGATTTGTTTTCCGGTAACTTTATTAGAATCCGACTTATAGTCTACAGAATCAAGGAATTGTTGCGCCATGTTGAGAAATGCTCTCGCGGCTATTCCTCCATGATCGTATTCTAAGATCGTCTGGCCGTAGCATGGAGCTTCAGCTAAAGATGCGGATTCGGGAATCGCCGTGGGGTAGGCCACATTGCAGGAACAGTAAAGTGCAGAGTGGGCATGCAATTCATGGGTAATTTCTTTAAGTTGACCCGCATCGCCATTGAACCTGTTGATCACAAAGCCCCCCACATGCAGTCCCGGATTGACCCCACTCTCAATGACCTGCTGCATCTGGCCTAGCAAACAGCGCACAGCAGGCAACATCATAAATCCCGGCTGGAGCGGGACGAGCAATTCATCCGCCACAGCCATGGCGGCGCTCGTCATGACGGTCATAGAGGGTGAACAGTCCAAGAAGATGCAATCAAAGTCCGGGAGCGCACACAACTCCGCAATGACCGCACGCAGCCGGGTCAGGTGTTGACCGCGCTGAACGAGGCAAACATCCACGCTACCAAGCTCATAGTGAGAGCGGATGACGGACAGGTTCGGCAATCGTGTGCTGCGCACGACATCTTTGGGTGACGTTCCGTCCACCAGCGCCGAATACAGGCTTCCCCCATTCTCCATGGCAAGCCCCAGGGCTATGGTGGCGCTAGCCTGAGCATCCAGATCGACGAGGAGGACACGTTTACCCAACTCTGCTAGGCTGGCCGCGAGATTGACGGCGAGGGTGGTTTTCCCCACGCCTCCAACGGGGCTGAAAATGGCAATGATGCGCATGGTCGTATGATTCAGGGGGATGGTGTTTGATGATGAGATGAGCAAGGCAAATCAACCACCCTGCTGCTGATGGGCGAGCAGGTCTTCGAGGGTGACCCGCCAGTTGATCTTGTGGGCACGTTCTTCGGGTCCCCCTGGAGCCCCTTGAACTGAGCGGATGACTTCGGCCAGGTAATCCCTGCCCTCGGGCGGAGTGTGGCGAGTGATTCTCTGGTCGTAGCGTTTCTTGTACTCGGCGCTACGCTCCGGCAGGATGTCGCGGGTGATCAGGAAGGAGTACGCCAGCACCTTGCAACTGCATGGCAGGCAGCCCCGGTGCGACTCACCCATTTCATCAATCAGATCCATCCATGGTTCGAGCTCTGCGGCTGGCAGTCCCCGCAGCACCGGCAGCAAGCGGTTGAAGTCTCCCATGCCGGCATGGCCCGCCCGGAAGGCGTGGGGCGTGTGCTCCTGGTTTTGATTCGTGATGACTCGGCGGATGGTTTCGGAGTCATGCGCACGGAGCAGGGCGTCTTCATACGTAGGGGATGGTGTCATTTTTTAACTTCGCACAACATGAGTGCCAGATCATGGCACTCAGCGGCAGAATGTTATGGCGCAGTTCATCCCGCAGGGACTGCGCAGTGAATCACATCGCGCCTTTGCCAGTGGCGGCCCGCCGTTTAGCTAAAATCAATTCCTGCGCTTTTATAGCGGGCAAAAAGATCAGCGTCTTCGTTCCGCCAGTCCCACCCATGTGGCATCGAGTTTCTCAATCCTGCCGCATTCAGTTTTGCATCCTCCTCTTTGGTGATCGCTCGCTGACCCGCTTGGGCATAGAGATCGAGAAGTCGCTCCAAACCGTCGATGCTCCGTGCTTCTAGCATACAGAGGATCTCTGAAACGATGTAGCCAGTTGGAATCACATGGTCCCACACATCCCTGTTTGTGCCGGTTCTCGGGGCAAGGCGGCGCAAGGTCTGATTCTGCTGCCGGTTTAACATTCGCAATAACGTGGACGTAAATGTCAGGTCATTAATCCGAAGGAGGAACAGCACGTATTCAATCAAAACAGTTTTCAGATCAGGCAGCCCAGTCATGCGTGGGACTTCTATTTTGTAGTACAGCATGTCCGTCTTCTTCTTGAGATCCTGCTTCATGGCATAGGCGATCTTTTCGGGCAGTTGCTGCTGTTGGATATGAAGCTCAAGCTGCTCCCTGAGAGCTTGGTTTTCCGGGCTCATCCGTTGCATTTCTCGCTTGATACTCGCCTTGCTTCTTTGGGCGCCCACATAGCCGGTCCAGTGCGCCCAGATCATCACCATCGCGGCGGTGTCGAGTTCGCAGTATTGCAGCAGCAATTGTTTGCGATTGCTTTTGAATTCCTCGGTGAGCCCCTGAAGGAAGATGAGTTCCTGGTAGATGCGGATGGCTCCGGTGCCTTCCTTGACAGACTCATCGTCGTCTTTCTCTTCACCCAATGGCAGTTCCGGCAGGGTCTTGTAGGGATCAAGCGCCTGACCGGATGCATCCACCCGGTAATACTTGGCGAACCATGGATTCTCCCACAGTGCGGTTGAGTGACGCCATATGGCTGGCAGCACCGCTTTGATGGACGTGCGGCCCAACATCTCAGGATGGAAATAGTACGCCAGCGCCAGCTTGTGCAGGTCACGGATGCGTGGTGAGTGATCACGTTTGCCTTTGGCGTTTTCGGGGCCGAGAAGCCGGTCGATCCAGTCGGCGAGATCATTGAGCTGCTTCACATTGGAGAAGCCAGACAGGCGCAGCGCTTCGCCTTCATCAGCGGCAATCCATTCCCCGATCTGCTCCATCACCTTGCGGAGCGTGGTCTGCTCATAAGGCGACCAAACATACACCGTGCCTGTGTCACCGATGCAGTCGCGCAGTGTCCGGGCGAAGGTGAAGTTCGGAAAATCGCGTTCGGTGTTGAGCCATTCCTGGTGCGTCAATTCACCGTGCTGGTTGATAGAATGACAGCTCCACTGGAAGGCGACCCGCTCGTAAGGCCGAAGCCCTGCGTGATGTGGCAAGACGACATCACAGGCTTCAAAGTCGAGGAAGTGAAAGGGGCGGCCGGGACCGGCCTCGTGACTCTTGAGCACATTCTGAAGTGCGATTGGCAAGTGCTCGCTACCCTTGCCAAGTGAGTTCGACCACTGCATGTGACGGCGCTTCGTGTAGGCCCCCTCGTTGCCGAGTTGATCTTCCTTGAGATCAAGCAACGAAGCTTTCCCTTTGCGGATGAGTTCAGGCACGGGATCAGGGAATTTGGTCGTTCCGATCTGCCCAACGCGATGCATATCAAGAATATGCGGCTGGACGGATGCTATGCTGCCCCAGCATTCGGCAAAGCCATGCGGGATTTTTTCTTTGCCGGGTGGGAAGCGGAACTCGCATTTGCGGCAGGTCTTGTAGAGATCAGCCACCTTCTCCTGAAACCGCTGAACCTGCCCCTCGGAGCCGATCAGCGCGGCCAGCTCGTCAGCCCGTTTCACCACGCGGTCCATGAGGAGGCCCGTTTCGTGAGTCACGTCCCGCAAAGTCAGCAGCGACGTGCCTTTCAATTGCTCTAGATCGCCCGAATATTGGACACTAGGACGGGATTTGGGCTTATCGTTGTCTCGAACGGCGGTGAAGTGGGCCAGTGTCTCGTTGGGCGTAGCCTTGCAGCCTTTGTTGATCACGAAGAACCCGGGCTTCACTTCAAACTCAGGGAATGCGAGCCTCAGCACATGAAGCTGGAACGTCACATCCAGGAGGTAGGGCATCCACTTGGCGGCGACATCTCCACCTTTCTTCAAGAAGGGGGAGCCGCCGTCATCTTCCTCATCCTCCTCGTTGATTGAAGACGACTTCACTTCAATGAGGTGCAGGGTTTTGTCCTCGCGGCGCAGGATGTCGATCCGGGCGTAGTACTTTCCAAACAGCGCGGCGGCCTCGAACACGACTGCATTGTCGTTGGCCAGCAGGAGTTCCCGCGTCCGGCTAAAGGCACGCTGTGGGTCGCGCTCATCCACCAAATCCACCCCGTGGGGATACTGGGCTTTTGCGATGGTTTCGACCATGAATCCCGAGTCGGCGAGGAACTTCAGGTACTCGTTGTCATCGAGCGTGGTGGGATATCCGAGTTTGCGATAATGCAGCTTGGTGGCGCAGTCGAAGGCGGCCTTGAAATCGGTCTTGGTGAGGTAGGGAGAGGGCATGGCAGTGGTTGCTTTACATGAAGAGGGTGAAGAGCCAGATCAGCAGAGCGATCACAATCACCGCACAGACGAGCCAGCAGGGCAGCAGGATGAGTCCCCAACCGGCGGTGAATTCACCGGTGAGTTTCATGATGATGAGAAGCACCTGCACACACAGGACAGCCACAGAGAAAAGAATGGTCAGCAGGTATTGCATGGGGATTAGGAATGGATGGGTTCAATCTTAACCTCTGCGGAGTGCCATATCCTGGCACTCCGCAGGGTGATTCCTCACTCTCAGGCCGCGAGACCCAGTGTTGAGGAAGGTGGGAGATGTTTATCCATGAGGAACCGGAATGAACGTTCCCCCACCTCAAGGTACTTTTGATCCACCTTCACGGTATTAAGATCCCATCCACCGAAGGATAAACGAAGATTCGATTCTGGGTTCCAGGAACGAAGTTCCGTTCGTGTTTCGTTGATCCACAACTTGGAACGAAGGTTCATCAAGATTTCACCCAGTTGGTTTTCACCCTCCAAGGTGGTATCACTCCCTTTCACGAGAATCATCCCCCAGTAAGGATCTCGTTTGGAGAGTTCCACGATGGTTTTGTTTTCCGATTCCAGGAGAAGGTTCCCGAACTTGATCCAGTTACACACCAGTTTGAGGTGGATCGTGGAATCCATGATGATTCCCTTCACCTCCTCCCAATCACTCCGAATCAACGATTTGTACTTCTTCTGTTTGTTCTTCATCAACATGGGATTCTTCTCCCCGAAGATCTCCCTCTGAACAGTGGGGTGATCCACATACTTCATGGATTGATAAAAGTGTTCCGAGGTGGGAAACTCCAGTGATCCCACGGTGATGGGAAACTCCGGGGACATATTCGAGAAACCTCCAAACGACTCCTTGGTTTTGGAGAAGACAACACAATCACTGATTTTGTTTGTTTTGATCATGTGCCAAAGATAGATGTGGTTAAGTGCCAGATCTTGGCACCCAAAAGAAACCTCAAAAAACCTGTGTCATGCCAGCTTCACCCGGCAAATCCCCCAAGACCCACCGTGGTGCATCAAAGCCCATGATTGAGAGATTCAGCGCCCTTCTGGTCTTGCTGCAAACGAAGGGCACAGCGAGTTCGAGGGAGGATTTGGCGAAGCAGCTGAAAAAGCATGGATACCAGGCCAGCGTGCGCACGGTGCAGCGGGACATCGACTTTTTGAAGCAGCAGGGGCATGACATCATTCATTCCAAAAACGGTGGATACTCCTGCAAGGGGGCGAAGGACAAGCTGCGTGGGTTGTTGAGTTCCAAGGAGGAGATGCTGCCGAGTCTGGTATTGATGCGTGGAATGCTGAACACGGTCGGCAAACTGGACCCATCATCAGGGGCTGATGTGCTCCTCTCCCACGCCAGTGACCTGCTGGAAAAGCAAGGCATGACCTTGGGCGATCTGGGCAACTACATTTCCAGCACCGCGCTGCCCATGTCGCAGCGCCAGGTTCCCATCTTCCGTAATCTGGTCAAAGGGGTGATCGAAAAGCGTGCGACGAAAATTCTGTACAAAGGCAACAAGGATAAGGAACCGCGTTCAAGGGTTATCCGCCCCTACCACCTGTTTGAATGTGAAGGCCGGTGGTATTGCATTGCCCACTGCTGCCAGGCGGAAGCGATTCGCACCTTTGTTCTCTGGCGAATCGACAAGGCCGAACTGCTTGAAGAAACCTTCAAGCGTCCAGCTAGGTTCAACGATCCGAAAACATGGGAACGTCAGGCGCAGATCTTCGGTGTATGGTCCACTGAGGATGAACCGATGCGCATTCGGCTCAAAATGTCAGGCTATGCCGCGCGACTGGTGCAGGAGGCCGGTTATCGGCCCGCAGCCATGCAAATCGTTGAGTGCAAGGATGATGCCGGGGCTGTGGAAGTGCGGTTTCAAAGCCACGCCTTTGAAGACATACTGCCCTGGATTCTCAGGTGGGGGCCTTACTGCAAAGTGTTGTCGCCTTCGGCATTGGTGAGCAAGATGCAAACGCATGTCAGGCGCATCGCAGAATTGTATGAGGAGCCGAGCTAAAATGGGTCACACGCTGACTTGAACCATCCTCTCCAACTCCTCCCGCACTCTCTTCTGTAACTCCGGCGGTCCCAGCACCTTCGCCTTGCTGCCCCAGCTCAGCACCCAGCGGGTGATTTCCTCCAGGCCTGATAAGTCCGCCTGAAACTCAATGACACTGCCATCGGGCTTGAGTTTGCGGATGGCTTGGGTGGAGTGCCACTGCCGCTCCGCCACCACGCGGGCGGCGTAGCCTTCAAAGCGAATGTGCACCTCGTGCTTGCGCTTCTCTTCAGCGGCGTAGCTCCACACGCCGAAGCCGCCACCGAGATGATCCCGTGCATTGAAGCGTGGATCACGCACGAACTTCGTTTTCAGAATCGTCAGGTTTGTGATGCGTTGAAGGGCAAAGGTTCGCACCGCTTTCCGCGCTGGATCATAGGCCAGTAAATACCAACCGTGCTCGATCTGGCCCACATGATACGGATGCACTGTGCGCTGCTCAGGTTTGTTGCCGGTGAGCTTGTGGTAGTCAAAGTTCACCTCCCGACAGGCCCGCACCGCATCGAGCAGATCACCAAATAGTGTCACGTCCGCTGGGAGCACGCCCGAGGCCTTGACTGAGAAGGCTTTGTCCAGTTCATGCCACTCGATGGAAATCTCACCGGGGCATGCTTCGGCGATCTTGCTGAAGCTCTCACTCAGCATGCGCTCAAGCTTTGTGCCACGCAGTGGTTCCAGTGCATGACGTGCCAAGAACAAGGCCACCAAGTCATTGCGCGAAAGATGCAGCATAGGGAACTCATGCACCGGCCGCGTGTAGTAGTAGCCATGCTTGAGCTGATCATACTCCAGCGGCAGATCCAACTGGTCCCGCATGAAAGTGATGTCGCGCTGGATCGTCTTGGGCGTCACCTCGATTTCTGCCGCCAGTGTGGAGCAGTTCGGATGTTTGCCGGTCTGCACGAACTTGTGGATTTCTAGCACCCGCCACATGGCGACCCGGCTGGTGCCTTTGCGGATGACCGAGGCGGGAAGGGGATCTTTGGTTCGTGATCTTCGGGATGCGGATGCTTTGGACATGTTAGCGAAGATATACCGCAGAAACTTCATCTGTCGCCCCGCCAATGTCCCACCCCTTGTGATACGGTCGCTACCAATTGCCCATGAAACGAAACGCCCGTGAGTTCATCCGCTCCACTACAACACTGCTGGATCACATCCTTGCCACGCTCACACAGGAGGAAAAGCACGATCTTCTGGATGCGCTGGCAGGCGAGATCGAGGAACGGCTGGATGCTTTGGTAGAGACGGTCGAATCCTGAACTCCTTAACAAACGCAATGACCCCGATCTATTTCGACACACGCTTCAAACTCGGCCTGCCACTTACCGAACTGCCCGACTCTTTTGCCATCATCGCTGCTTATGCCACCACGGGTGAAGTGTGGACGGCTGAGGACAACAATACCGCCAATGAGGCTCTTCGTGCAGAACTTGATAAGGGTGGGCAACTCATTGGAACGATCACTGGATATTCACCAGTGACTCAGCACGCCGAGCCGGGGTATGCCGCGGCGTTGGTATTCGAGGAGGCCTGCAAGATCGGAGCCCCTCAGATCCCGACTCCGCTGCACGTCGAGGGCCAACCCGCCCCGGCCCCCTCAAAAGCAATTTCCTAGCAGTAGTTCAAAGAGTAGCCCGCGAACCCGCGCGCAACCGTTCGCGTCGCAATAATTCCTGCGCTCCTCCCGTATTTTACGCAGTGACACGAAAAATGGGCGCAATTCATCATTCATCATCCATCCGATGTCGCATCACGGTGTGGTTGACTTTGGTGTCTGCTCTCGCATCGGCGCTCGCGACTGCCGAGCCGCTGCATCAGCGGATCGATGCGCTCATCGCCAAAGCTCATCCCGAAGGGCAGGCCGGGATCGTGAATGATGCCGATTACCTGCGGCGCATCCATCTCGCGCTGCATGGCGTGATTCCCTCGGCGACACAGGCGCGCGAGTTCTTTGCGGACGCGTCGCCGGACAAGCGCGCGAAGCTGGTGGACGCGCTGCTGGTGGACGCGCAGTTCGCGCGCTGGATGGCGGTGAGCTTTGACATCATGCTCATGGAGCGGCGCGCGGAGGCGCACACAAAGTCGCAGCCGTGGCGCGACTGGTTGGAGGAGTCGTTTCGTGCGAACAAACCGTGGGACGCGCTCGTGCGCGAGATCGTGGCGGCGGATGGCGCGGATGAAAAGACGCGGCACATCGCGCGCTGGCTGCTGGAGCGTCAGGCGGACCCGAACGCGCTGACGAAGGATGTGGGGCGCGTGTTTCTCGGCCGCGATGTGTCGTGCTCGCAGTGCCACGACCACCCGCGCATCGACGATTATTTGCAGCGCGACTACGCGGGCATCCAGGCCTTCTTCGCGCGCACCTATCTGTTCCGGCCCGACAACAAAAAGCCCGGCCTCATCGCGGAGCAGGCGACGGGCGAGACCACTTATCAGTCCGTGTTCACCAAGGTCGGCGGCGACACGAAGCCGAGGCTGCCGGGCGCGGCGGACATCGTCGATGCATCCAAGGGCGAGTGGCTGGTGCCGCCCAATGACAAGGATAAAAAGCTGCGCCCCATTCCAAAAGAAAGCCGCCGCGCGCTGCTCGGCGCCGCGCTGGGCGATGGCAAGCATCCCGCGTTTCGCCGCAACATCGCGAACCGGTTGTGGGCGGTGGTCTTCGGGCGCGGTCTTGTGGAGCCGCTCGATTTGCATCATTCGGCCAATCCGCCGTCGAACCCGGCGCTGCTCGATCTGCTCGCGGAGCAGATCGCGGCGATGAACTTCGACATGCGCGCTTTCATCCGCGAGCTGGCGCTGACGCAGGCGTTCCAGCGCTCGCTCGACCTGCCCGCGATCCCGCCCGGCATCGCGCAGATCAAGACCATGCTGCCCGCGCTGGAGAAGCAGGCCGCCGAGCTGGAAACCGCGCAGGCAGTGGTCGAAGAGCAATTCCGCAAAGATCAGAAGGCTCTGGTCGATGCGCAGCTCCTTGCCGAGCCGACGCGTGCGGAATTGATCAAGCTCGATACTGCCGTTGCCGCCGCGCAGAAAGGTGCCGATGATGCCGCCGCGCCGCTGAAGAAGGCGGAGGATTTGCTCAAAGCGAAGCGCGATGAGCACAATGCGCTGCTCGCGGAGGAGACGAAGCTGAAGGAAAAGCTCTCTGCTGCGGCGGGTCCGACTCAAACGCCCGCCAAGCCAGAGGCCAAGGCACCTGCGCCGGCCGCTCCACCGAAGCCTGCGCCCACCGCGGCGATGAAGGCTCTCACATCTAAGATCGCCGCAGCGGCAAAATCGCTCGTCGCGCTCGAAAAAGATGCCGCCGCGAAGAAGGCCGCCCATGGCGCGAAGTCACAGGCTCTGCTCACCGCGAAGCAGAACACGGAGACAGCCAGAGCGAAGATGAACGGTTTCTCCCATGGCATCGACGAGAAGCAGGCGGCGTTTGTCGTGCTCGAAGCCCGCAAGGAAGCTGATCGGATCAAGGCGCGCGATGCTGCGGCGCTGGTGTCTCAATTAAAGACCGCGCTTGCCGCCGCTGAATCGGGTGACAAGAAACCCGAAGCCCGCGAAGCGCTCGCCGCCGTCTGGAGCCGTTCGTTTGCCGCAAATGATCTGCTGCCGCTCACGCCCGAGCAGATGTGCTGGTCCGCGCTGCAAGCGACCGGTCAGACCGACGCCTTCCGCAAGACCTCCGCCGCGCAGTATGACGCGAAGCACAAGCCCACCGATGCCGACAAGGCCGATCCAAAGAAGCAGGCAGAGCGCAATGCCGCCATCGATGCCGCTGTGCGTGAGAAACAGCGCGCCTTCGAGGCTCCGTTCGTCACCGCGTTCGGCGGCGCGGCGGGGCAGCCGCAGACGGACTTCTTCGCCACACCCGAGCAAGCGCTCTACTTTGAAAATGGCGGCGTGCTGCGCGGCTGGGCGACGACGCTCGCGAGCGCAACCGCCACCAAGACCGACGCGCGCGCGATGGCCGAGGAGCTGTATTTGTCCACGCTCACCCGCATGCCCGATGCCGCCGAGATCGCTGACGTGGAGGCCATTCTAGCCAAACGTCCCAACAAGAAATCCGAAGCGCTCGCCGATTATGCATGGGCGCTGGTCACGTCGGTGGAGTTTCGCTTTTCGCATTAACCAACCCCCAAGCCTCATCCCATGAAACCATGCCATTACTCCTGCGGCTCCGCCGAGCATGTCCTCAGCCGCCGACACTTCTTCTCCTCCCTCGCCGGCGCGGGCGCTGCCGCCATTCCGGGCCTCGACTTCTTCAGCTCTCCGGCAGTGGCCGCTGAGATGTCGAGCCGGCAGAAGCGCATGATCGTCATCAATCTCGCCGGCGGCCTCTCGCAGCTCGAGAGCTGGGACCCAAAGCCAGGCACATCGACCGGCGGTCCGTTTCGTGCGATCCCGACCTCGGTGCCCGGCCTTCACATCTCGGAGTTGCTGCCCAAGACCGCGAAGGTCATGCACCACCTCGCGCTCGTGCGCAGTCTGAACACGAATCTGCCTGATCACGGCAAAGGCACCTATTTGATGAACACCGGCCGGCGTCAGACTCCGGCGATGGAGTACCCGGCGCTCGGCGCTGTCGTGGCCAAAGCACTCGATGCCGGCGGTGCGACGGCGCTGCCTGGTCACATCATCATCTCGCCCAAGGGCAGCGGTGGCCGCAGCGCGGACTCGGCTTATCTCGGGCCGAAGTACGGCAGCGTGTCGCTCGATGGCGGCAAGGCCCCGCAGTACACCGAGCGCCCCGCGTCGCTGGCCGAGGAGGCGTCCATCTGCGCCAACGACATCCGTCGCAAACTCAACGACCGCTTTGCCCTGCGCCGCCGCACCGCGCAGACGGACGCCTACACACAGAGCTACGAGCAAGGACTCGAGCTCATGCGCCGGCGCGACATCTTCGACATCACCAAGGAAGCGCAGAAGGACCAGGATCGCTACGGCTCGGATGACTTCGGCCGCCACTGCCTCCTCGCGCGCCGCTTGGTGGAAAGCGGTATCTCGTATGTGCGCGTCACGCATTCGAACTACGACACGCACAACGAGAATTTTAATTTCCACCTCGAGCAGGTCGGCGATTTCGACGGCCCGTTCTCCACGCTCGTCACCGATTTGTTCGAGCGCGGACTGCTCGACAGCACGCTCATCGTCGTCATGTCCGAGATGGGCCGCACGCCCACGATCAACGCCAACTACGGGCGCGACCACTGGGGCAAGGCCTGGTCCGTCTGCCTCGGCGGCGCGGGCATCCAGCGCGGCGCCATCATCGGCGCGACGAACGACACCGGCACCGAGGTGAAGGAGCGCGAGGTCGATGCGGGCCATCTCTTCCACACCTACCTCGCCGCGCTCGGCGTGAAAAGCACGCGCCGGTTTGACATCGCCGGACAAAAAGTGCCGATGGCCGATCCCGCCTTCGCGCCAATCGAGGAGCTGCTCGCGTAATGCCCGCTGATCCGAAGCTGGCGCACGTCGCCCTCGAACTGGCCGCCGACGCGCGCGGCCTGATGGCGTGCCGGTTTGATCCCACGGGAAAATACCTTTTCGCCACCGCCGAGGACCGCTCGATCTACCGCTGGGACCTCGCCGCCGCGGCCAAGGAGCCGAAAAGCAAACCCACCGCCTTCAGCGCGCACGAGTCGTGGATGTTCGACCTCGCCGTCACCGCAGATGGCCAGACGCTCATCAGCGCCGGCGGCGACGATCAGCTCATCTGGTGGCCCGCCGCCGCTGATGCGCCCGCGCCCATTCGCAAAGTCAAAGCGCACGAGGGCTGGATACGCAGCATCGCGCTCAGTCCCGACGGCAAGCAGCTCGCGAGCGGCGGCAACGACCGCATCGTGCGCCTCTGGAACGTCGCCGATGGTGCCAAGGTCGCCGAGTTCAAAGGAGCGGAGCGCGACGTTTGGAGCGTCGTGTTTCATCCCGGCGGCCAGTGGCTTCTCGCCGGTGATCTTGATGGCAAAGTCCACCAATGGAACATCGCCGATGGCAAACTGGCGCGCACGTTCGAAGCCACGCAATTGCATGGTTTTGAGACCGGCCAGCAAGTCCACTATGGCGGCGTGCGCGCTCTCGTCATCAGTCCCGATGCGAAGTGGCTCGTCGCCGGCGGCCTGCACAAGGGCACGAACCCGCTCGGCAACATTCAGGAGCCGCTCGCGCTGCGCTTCGACTGGGAAAGCGCGAAGGTCGCGCGACAGCACACCACCACCTACAAGCGTGAGCGCATCTGGGCCATGCACTATCACCCTCAGGGCTTCATCGTCGCCGCGCTCGGCGGCGCGCAGGGCGCGCTGGTCTTCTGGAATGATGCCGCCGACGCCTCGTTCCACACCTTCGCGCTGCCCGGCACCGCGCGCAGCATGTGCGTGAGCGCCGACGGCCTCCAGGTCGCGACGACGCACTTTGACAGCAAAGTCCGCATCACAAAGCTCACGGCGAAAGCGTAGCGGGATTGGCAGCGTCTGGCGGGAAACGTATGGCCAGACTCCCTCACACCCCTTCTCCGCGCCACGTCCAGGGCCAACTCTCCCCGGTCCCCACAATAGCAATTTTCTACTGCTTGTTTGAGTGAAGGGGATCCTCGATGCCGAGGCTCCTTCGCACCGCATCCATCAGCTTGGGTCTCGTCTGCCTGCTCGCCTCCGCGCAAGATAAGGCGTCGCGCTCAAGTAGGTAGTTGGTGACTCAAACCATGAGATACCTCTCCCCTTCGCTTCACCTCACCAATGGCAAGTCATCTGCGCGCGGGGCGTGGGTGCTGTCGCTGGCGATGGTTTGTGGGGCGATTGCTTCAGCGGCGGATGCGGCTAAGCCCTGGTGGGAGAAGATGGACCCGGCCACACTGCCTGCGGCGAACCTGCCGATGGCGGAGGTGATCGATCGCTGCATTGATCAAAAACTGAAGCAGCGTGACATGATGCCCGCTCTGACGGCACCGCTCGAGACGCGACTGCGGCGGCTGATGCTCGACCTGCACGGGCGCGTGCCGACAGTGGGTGAGTTGGATGCGTTCGTGGCCGAGGGAGACTCGCCGGAGGCTTGGGCTCGCCATGTGGACCGGATCATGGCAAGTCAGGCTTTTGATCGCCATCTGTCGAATGAATTGAACTGGCTGTTGATGGACGGACAGGGCACGGAGTTTAAAAAGTATCTCGATCTGGCCGTGACGAAGAAGAAAGGCTGGGACGTGGTCTTCCGCGATGCCGTCGCAGGACAGGTGGACACCGAGTCACGGCCCGGTGTGGATCAGTTTTTGCGGCAGCGGGTGATGGACACCGACCGCATGGCCAATGACGTGAGTGTGCGCTTTTTCGGCGTGAATATCAGTTGCGCCCAGTGCCACGATCACCCGTATGTGAAGGACTGGACGCAGGACACCTACTACGGGATGAAGTCCTTCTTTGACCGCACCTTCGACAACGGAGGTTTCGTCGGTGAGCGTGAATACGGGCAGATCAGCTTCAAGACCAGCAAGGGCAAAGAGAAGCCTGCGACCTTGAGTTTCCTCGGCGGCGCGCCTTTGACCGACCCTGCTTCGATGGAACCGAACGAAGAGCAGAAGAAGGCCGAACGTGCGCTGCTGGAGCAGTTGAAGAAGGATAAGAAGCCACCGCCGCCCGCGCAATACAGCCGCAGGGCACGGTTGATTGAGACGGGACTGTCAACAGAGCAACAGCATTGGTTTGCCCGGGCCATCGTCAATCGTGTGTGGGACCGCTTGTTCGGCTGTGGTCTGGTGATGCCGCTCGACCAAATGCACGGCGAGAACACCCCGAGCCATCCGGAGCTGATGCAGTGGCTGGCGCGTGACTTGGCGGCTAATGGCTACGACCTCCGGCGCCTGATCCGCGGCATCGTCACCAGCAAGGCATGGCAACGCGACAGCCGTTGGCAGAGCGACACACGCCCGGCGCGCAACCTTTTCGCAGTCGCCCATCCGCGGCCGCTGACTCCGAGACAGCAGGCGATGTCGCTGCGGTTCGCGGCGATGGAGCCGGCGTATCTTGCGCCAAGCAAAGCGAAGCCCGAGGAGATCGAGCAGCGCATCCTCAACACCGAGCGCGGTGCATCGGGCTATGAGCGCTGGTTTGAGCGCCCGGGCGAGGACTTCCAAGTGTCTGTGGATGAGGCATTGTTCCTCAGCAACAGTAACGACGTGCAAGGCCAGTTGCTCGACGGCAGCGGCTTGGTGAAAGCAATGGAGGCGCTGCCCGAGGTTGCGGAGCGCATTCGTCTCGCAGGCAAAGCGGTCTGGCAGCGCGAGCTGAGCGAGGAGGAAGTTTCGCTGCTGGCCAGCTATCTCGACGCGCGCGGCGATCGCCCGCAGGCGGGGCTGCGGCAGATCGTGTGGGCGATGTTGTCGAGCGCGGAGTTCCGCTTCAACTACTGATCCTTTTCTCAAATACCAACGGACATGAGCAATCCATCCAACTACTGCGGCACCAACGCGCACCACATTAGCCGCAGGGCCTTCTTGAGCCAGGCACTCGCGGTCGGCTCCGGCTCTCTGCTCGGCAGCAGCGGAGCGATTCACGCGCTGGACGAGACCTCCATCAATGACGCGCTGCGCAAGACTGGACGCAGCGTCATCCTGCTCTGGCTGGCCGGTGGATCGAGCCAACTGGAAACTTGGGATCCCAAGCCAGGCCGTCCCACTGGAGGTCCGTATGACTCTATCCCCACCTCGGTGCCCGGAGTGCACATCTCCGAGCTGATGCCAAAGATGGCCAAGCGCATGCATCGCACCGCCATCATCCGCTCGCTCAACACGCGCGATGGCGGGCATGGTACGGGCGCGGAGATGATGCTGCGTGGCCGCAAGAATGAAGCCGCTCTGCAATACCCAGACCTCGGCTCCGTCATCGCCAAGGAGCTGGGCCGAGCCGACAGCCGCGTGCCGGGCTACGTGTCGTTTTACTCACAAACCGAAGGGCGTGGCAGCGGCAAGCTCTCGCCCGCCTTCCTCGGTGCCCGCTATGCGCCGATGAACCTCGACGACAGCACCATGCCGCCAAACCTCACGCGACTGGAGGCCATCAACGACCTCGATCATCGGGATCGCGCGCGCTTGCGCGAACTGCTCAGTGCGCGCTTCTCCGCTGGTCGCGAGACCGAGACAATGCGTAGCCACGCCTCCGCCTATGCTCGGGTGCATGGCTTGATGAGCAGTGAGCCGCTCTTCGACATCGAGAAAGAACCGCGCTGGGTGCGCAACTGGTATGGCCCATCGCTCTTCGGCCAGCAGGCACTGATGGCGCGGCGCATGGTGGAGGCAGGAGTGTCGTTCGTGCGCGTCTCGCGGGCCTGGTGGGACAGCCACGGGCAGAACTTCGAGACGCACGCCGAGATGGTGCCTGAACTGGATCACGTGATGGCCACGCTGCTCGATGATCTCGATCAACGCGGTCTGCTGGAATCGACTCTCGTGGTCGCCTACGGTGAGTTCGGCCGCACGCCAACGATCAATGCCAGCCTCGGGCGCGATCATTTCGCCGATGCCTGGAGCGCGGCGCTGTATGGCTGCGGCATCCAGGGCGGATCGGTCTGGGGCAAAACGGACGAGGACGGGCGCAAGGTCGTCGAGGGCGAAGTCGGCGCGGGTGAGTTGTTTGCCACCATCCTTGCGGCGGTCGGCATCGATCCGAACCATGAATACCAAGTCGGCGCGCGTCCCGTGCCGTTGGTCAATCCCGGTATCCGTCCTATCCGCGATCTGCTCGCGTAACTCGTTGTCTTCATCATGGCTGCATCATTCACCATCAAGGAAGAGAAGAAGCTCTCCCGCCAGGACATCCATTTCAGCCTCGCCCGCGTGCCGGGCACGAGCCAGGTTTACTCCGGCAGTTCGGACGGAGGCATCTATTTCACCGACCTCGCTGTCGAGAAGCCAGAGGCTCTCGCCCTTGATGGCGGCGAGGTGCGGCATCGTCCCGGCGGCTATGTCACTGGTCTTGCGCTCGCTGCGGATCACAGCCGCTTGGTCTCCGGCTCGTATGACAAACAACTCATCTGGTGGGATATGGCAACACGTAAGCCCGTTCACGCCGTGGCCACTGCCCATGCGAAATGGATTCGCAAAGTCGTGGCATCACCCGATGGGAAGCTCGTCGCCAGTGTGGCCGATGACATGGTCTGCAGGCTCTGGGATGGCTTGACCGGAAAGCCGCTGGGCGAGCTGCAAGGCCATGACGCCGAGACGCCGCATCAGTATCCCTCCATGCTCTTCACCTGCGCCTTCAACGCCGATGGCTCACGACTTGCCACCGCAGACAAGGTGGGCCGCATCGTGATCTGGGACGTGGCTGCACGGAAGGCCATCACCACGCTCGATGCCTCGTGCATGTATACTTGGGACCCAAAGCAGCGCCGCCACTCCATCGGCGGTGTGCGGGCCTTGGCTTTCTCACCCGACGGTCGTCAGTTGGCCGCAGGTGGCATCGGCCAGATCGGCAATATCGATCACCTCGGCGCGGGCGCACGTGTGCGGCTGTTCGATTGGGAAAAAGGCGAGACGCTCGCCGAGATCGAGTCCTCTGCGACCAAGGGCATCGTTCAGCGCTTGGCCTTCCATCCGCAAGGCCAGTGGCTGCTCGGTTGCGGTGGCGACAACGCTGGCTTCGCGATCCTCATTGATCCCGCGACGCGCAAGATCGCCTATGAGGGCAAGGCTCCGTTCCACGTCCACGATTTCGTGGTCAACGAAGCCGCTGACCGCGTCATCGTCGCCGGTCACAACGGCTTGGCCGTGACCAGCATCGCGATGAGCTGATCGTTCCACCTGCCGATCTCACCCTTCCTCGCCCGATCTAAGATGCCAACCTTTGGCAACCTCCCGCTGAAGCTGTAATGGTTTTCGGCTTCATTTGGGTGGATTTCAGGGCATTGAATTGCTCAATGGAATAGACCCACTCAGACCCCTAGTCCGCTGCACGTCCAGGGCTAACCCGCCCCGGCTCCCTCAAAGGCAATTTCCCAGCAGAACTGCCATTGGCGGAGCCCACCAAAGAACCATTTCCATGCCTCATGGTATTCAGAAGCCGTCATTCATGGCACGCATCCATTGCTGGGAATCGACACCGGCGCTCTTTTGCTCACGGGTGAGATCGTGAAGTGATGTGGCGTTATATGCGGGCCATGCGCCCGCTCCTCTGCCTCTTTTTTCTCGTCCTCACCCTCCACGCCGAAACGGAGACCGTCATGGTCACGATGCGGGATGGCGTGAAGCTCGCCACAGACATCTACAAGCCGAAGGGCAGCACGGAAAAGCTGCCGGTGATCCTGACGCGCACTCCTTACAACAAGAGCGGTGCGAAGAAGCACGGCGAATACTTCACGCAGCAGGGCTACATCTTTATCGCGCAGGACACGCGGGGACGCTACGGCAGCGAGGGCGTGTGGCACTGGATGACGGATGATGCGCCGGACGGCGTGGATTGCGCGAAGTGGATCATCTCTCAGCCGTGGAGCAACGGACAGATCGGCATGATCGGCACGAGCTATGTCGGCGGCACGCAGCATGCCATGGCGCTGGCGAAGGCACCTGGACTGGCCACGGTGATCCCAGTGGACGCGGTGTCGAACTGCGGCGTGCAGTCGATGCGGAACGCGGGCGCGTTTGAGATGCGTTTCTGGAATTGGATCATGCTCAACGGCGGCAAAGGCAGCAACGCCGCTCAAGATCCGGCGACGGAGACCGTGCTCAAGGAGATGGCGGACAACCGGCTGAGCTATATCGTCAACCTGCCGCTGCGCCATGGCACCACACCGCTGAAGCTGGCTCCTGAGTACGAAGACTGGCTCGTGAAGGCCATGCGCAATGGTGCCAACGACGACTTCTGGCGGCAGAACAACATCCTCGACCACGCCGCCGACTACAAAGACATGCCGGTGATGCTCGTCGGCGGCTGGTATGACTCCTGGGCGGGCAACACGACGGCAAACTTCCGTGCCCTCACCCCTGTGCTGAAAAGCGATGTGTATCTCATCATGGGCCCGTGGATTCACGGTCAGCAGGCGAAGAGCGCGCATGGCATGGTCGATTTCGGCAAGGAGGCCGCCATCGCCGATGAACTCGCGTGGCGGACGGGTTGGTATGACCACGTCATGAAGGGCAAGCCGAGCACCTTTGCCAAAAAGGTTCGCTACTTCACCATGGGGACTGGCGATGGCCACAAGACGCCCGAGGAGAAACTCTTCCACGGCGGCGAATGGCACGAAACCAACGCGTGGCCGCCTGTTGGCGGCACGAGCACCGCTTTCTACTTCGGCAGCGATGGCGTGCTCTCGACCAAAAAGCAGTCAGGCAGCTCCAGCTACACCTTTGACCCGAAAAACCCTGTTCCGACCATCGGCGGTAACATTTCCAGTGGCGATGGCATCATGCTGCAAGGCGCTTGGGACCAGCGCGGTGGCCCGCATGTGTGGAACTGGCAGCAGCCGCTGCCTCTCTCAGTCCGCAACGACGTGCTCGTCTTCCAAACCGCGCCGCTGGAGCACGACGTTGAGGTCACCGGCGAGCTCGAAGTGAAGCTGTGGGTCTCCTCCGACTGCTTGGACACCGATTTCACCGCCAAACTGCTCGATGTACATCCCGCCAGCGCCGACTGGCCCGGCGGCTTCGACCTCAACATCGCCGATGGCATCTGCCGTGCGCGTTTCCGCGATTCGCTCAGCGAAGAGAGACTCATGGAGTCCGGGAAGGTCTATCCGCTCTCCATCCGCCTCTACCCGACGAGCAACATCTTCAAAAAAGGCCACCGCATCCGCGTGGACATCAGCAGCAGCAACTTCCCGCGCTTCGACGTCAATCCAAACACCGGCGAGCCTCTCCAGCAGCACCGCCGCATGAAAACCGCGCTCAATACCATCCATCATGACGCCGAGCATCCCTCGCACATTGTGCTGCCGGTGATGAAGCGGTGATCAGCGCCCCTCAAACCCCGTCTCCGCTCCTGACCCGGCCCGGCCCCCTCAAAAGTAATTTCCTAGCACTCGCTGGTTTGAACCATCCCCTCCAACTCCTCCCGAACCCTCTTCTTTAGTTCCGGCGGTCCCAGCACCTTCGCCTTGCTGCCCCAGCTCAGCACCCAGCGGGTGATTTCCTCCAGGCCGGACAGGTCCGCCTGAAACTCAATGACGCTGCCGTCGGGCTTGAGTTTGCGGATGGCCTGCGTCGGATGCCACTGGCGCTCGGCCACGATTCTGGCCGCATAGCCCTCGAATCGAATGTGAACCTCGTGCTTGCGCTTCTCTTCAGCAGCGTAACTCCACACGCCAAAGCCGCCACCGAGATGGTCCCGTGCATTGAAGCGCGGATCACGCACGAACTTCGTCTTCAGCATCGTCAGGTTCGTGATGCGTTGAAGGGCAAAGGTGCGCACCGCTTTCCGCGCTGGGTCGTAGGCCAGCAAATACCATCCGTGCTCAATCTGGCCCACATGATAGGGATGCACCGTGCGTTGCTCCGGTTTGTTGCCGGTGAGCTTGTGGTAGTCAAAGTTCACCTCACGGTTGGCACGCACCGCATCGAGTAGATCACCAAACAGCGTCACATCTGCTGGTAACACACCTGATGCCTTCACCGAGAAAGCCTCATCCAGTTCATGCCACTCGATGGAAATCTCACCGGGGCACGCCTCGGCGATCTTGCTGAAGCTCTCGCTCAGCATGCGCTCCAGCCGCGTTCCACGCAGCGGCTCCAAAGCATGACGTGCCAGGAACAAAGCCACCAGGTCATTGCGAGAAAGATGCAGCATGGGGAACTCATGCACGGGCCGCGTGTAGTAGTAGCCATGCTTGAGCTGATCATACTCCAGCGGCAGATCCAACTGGTCGCGCATGAAAGTGATGTCACGCTGGATCGTCTTTGGCGTCACCTCGATCTCCTTCGCCAGGGTGGAGCAGTTCGGATGTCTGCCTGTCTGCACGAACTTGTGGATTTCGAGCACCCGCCACATCGCGACCCGACTGGTGCCTTTGCGGATGACCGAAGCGGGAAGTGGATCTTTGGATCGTGATGTTCGGGATGCGGATGCTTTGGACATGTTAGCAAAGAAATACCGCAGAAACTTCATCTGTCGCCCCGCAAATGTCCCACCCCCTGTGGCATGATTGCGTCGTCTATGAACCCACACCTCACCGAAATCGCCTACATCCTCGATCGCTCTGGCTCCATGCAGCCCATGCAGGAACCCGCCGTCGCCGCCTTCAATGACTTCATCAAGTCCCAGCTCGACGTTCCCGGCGATGCCCGCCTGTCGCTCATTCAGTTCGATGACGCCTACAAAGTGCCTGTTGCCGCTATGCCCATTCAGGACGTGCCCCAGCTCACCGCTGCCACCTACACCCCACGCGGCAGCACCGCTTTGCTCGATGCCATTGGCCGCACCATCAAAGAAACCGACCGCCGCATCAGTGCTCTGCCTGACGCCGACAAGCCCGGCAAAGTCATCCTCGCCATCTTCACCGATGGCGAAGAAAACGCCTCCCAGGAATACACCATCAAGCACATCGGCGATCTCATCCGCCTTTACCGCGATCAGAAAGGCTGGGAGTTCCTCTTCCTCGCGGCCAATCAGGATGCCATCGCCACCGCCTCGGCCATGCGGATCAACGCCTGCTCCAGTGGCAACGTCAGCTACAGCGCCAAAGGCATAACATCCTCCGGCAGTGCCATGTCGCGCAAGGTCCGCGCTATGCGCATGAAGAGCGGTGGCAACATGGATGCGCAGGCCATGGAAGACGATGCCAAGTCCATGAATGAGATCGTGAAGGAGGAGGAGCAGAAGCCCGAGTAAATCGCATGACCTTCATCACCGACACCATTGCCATCGGCAACTTCATTGACGCCGAGGACCGGGCCACACGAGAAGCCGCCGGCATTCGTTCCATCCTCTGCCTCAATGGCCTGCTCCAGGGCTGTAAGCCTGCGGACTGCGGCGTCGAGGCGCTGACCTGTTTCAACCTCACGGACGGTTCGGGCAACGATCCATGGATCTTTGATCGTGCGGTGAAGATTGTCGGTCAATATGCGCTGCAACATCCCAAACTGCTAGTCCACTGCCATGCTGGGAGAAGCCGGTCCGTGATGGTGGTAGCTTGTCATTTGGTGCGCCAGAACGCCTGGGATCTGCGGCAGGCGTTGGCATTCATCCACGCAAAACGGCCAGAGACCGTTTCACCGGAAGAACTGCTGTCCGTGTGGGATGTGAATAATGATGGGAGGATCGCATGATGAACCGCCGCCGCCCCTGGCATCAGCGCCTCGTCCGCAAGGTGACGCGACATGTGCCGCTCAATGTCGTCGTGAAGCCATCGCCCTTGAGCCTCTTCACCGCCATCAATCTCCTCGGCAGTCTTATCGCGCTCCTCTCAGGCATCTTTGCCGTCTCGATCAGCTTGCCCAGGCGGCTGGCACCGGCACGCCCATCGCCTCGTATGCAGGCTCCGATTACCCCTGGCGCATCCTGTGTCCTGCCGCTGATCTGCCAAAGTTCATGAGCGCCCTGACCGCCAGCATCGACTACGGCAATTTTAAAAGCGCCATCGCCGCCAGTCCCACTCAGCGCCCCAAACTCCCCGCCTACCACGACATCCACCACCGGATGGTGGAGTGGCAGCAGGAACACGACCCCACATGAAACTCCAAACCTCCGTCCATGATCTCCTTTTCGATGTCGATCAGGTCCCCATTGAAGCCGTCGTTGGTTCCAACGGCAACACCCGCCGCATCAGCATTCCCGGCAAGAAAGCCCTGGTGAACAAGCTCACCGGCCTCGTGCTCGGTGTCGTCAGCCGTGATTACCGCGTCGTCACCAATCAGGAGGCGGTCAATCTCGCTCGTGATGTGTGCGAAAAAGCCTTCCCTGGACTCTCATCAGTCGAATGGGAAGCCAAGCGTGCATCTGCACCACGCACCCTCAGCTACGCCTTCATCGACCTCATGCATAAAACGCATGTTCTGAACTACTGGGACAGCGAGATCAAAAAAGACGATCCATTCACGCTCTTCCTCCGGGTGACCAACAGCTTCAACGGTGCCCGCGCCCTCCGTTTCGACATCGGCTTCATGCGCAAGCACTGCTCCAACGGCGTCATCTTCGAGGAAGAAGTCGCCACCATCAAAGCCTCCCACAGCAAAGAGGCTCTGGCTCAATTGAAGATCGAGATCACCTCCCGCAGCCTGCCCCAGATGTGGGACGAGTTCTCCAAATTCCTCACCAGCGTCCGCAGCATCAGCATG
>Ga0114970_10000731_pt1 | contig 24647 bp, 14 predicted proteins | sample M_140205_XF_Meta_FD_87030 | JGI IMG/M metagenome (GOLD analysis project Ga0114970, IMG submission 87030) | Freshwater microbial communities from Lake Montjoie, Canada to study carbon cycling - M_140205_XF_MetaG | ecosystem: Environmental > Aquatic > Freshwater > Lake | place: Lake Montjoie...
ATCGACTTCAAGGGCGGCATCGCCGTGTTCGCGCGCGCGGCGATGTTGCTGGCCGACCGGAAAGTGCCGCTCGATCGCGACATCATTTTTCTGGCCGAAGCCGATGAAGAGGGGGCGCCGATGAACACAACCTGGCTCTCGCGTCAGCACTGGGACAAGATGGACGCCGAGTTCGCGCTCAATGAAGGCGGATGGATCATCAAGCGCGAGGATGGTCGCGTGCAGTACGTGAGTATCTCGACGTCGGACAAGCGCGTGATGAGCGTGACGCTCACGGCGAAGGGCACGAGTACGCACGCGTCGATGCCGTTGCCCGACAACGCGCTGGTGACGGTGGGCCGTGCGTTGGCGAAGCTCGGGAGCTACGAAACGCCGCTCGAGTTCACCCCCGATTCGCGCAAATATTTCACGACGCTGGCGAAGACGAGCACCGGCGAAACAGCGCGGCTCTACACGCAGCTGTTGAATGGCACGCCGCAGCAGGCGAGCGCCGCCGACCAGGTGCTTTCGCGCGATCCGCTCATTCACTCGCTGATGCGCAATACGATCGCCCCGGTGATCGTGGCCGGCGGATTCCGCAGCAACGTCATTCCCGGTTCGGCCGAGGTCACTCTCAACGTACGCCTCATTCCGGGCAGCGATCCGGCCGTGCTGATCCGCACGCTGGAGACGTTGTTCAACGACCCGCTGCTCACGGTGAAGATGTCGGGCGCGCTGGCGCCGGCCTCGCCGGCGTCGCCCGATACGTCGCTGCTGTACCGTGCGCTCGCGGCCGAATCGAAGGTGCAGTGGCCCGAGGCCGAGGTCACACCGTATCTGTTTCAGGCCGGCACCGACGCGGCCGCGTGGCGCAATCGTGGAATTCCTGTCTTTGGAATTTACCCCTATCCCATCAGCACCGACGAGCTCCGCCGGATGCATGGCAACGATGAACGGGTGAGTGTCGAGTCGTTACGGCAGGGCACCGAGATGTTATTCCGCACTTTGAAGCGGGTGGCGGGCTCCAGCGCGTCCAAGTGAGCACGGCAGGCGGTGGAGCGGAAATGGCGGCCTAACCGCAAATCCAGCAACGGCCTAGGCATTCGGCGCGTATGTCGTAGAGCCCTTGTTGTCTGTTTGAACGGGCCACACTGTTCATAGAGGGGCGCCGTTCGCGCCCCGCAGTTCCCGCCCGGCACAGCTGTTCCCGCCCCGCCCCGAGGTCTTGGGATGAAATCTGTCGTAGCACTAGGTGCTGGCTCGATCATGCTCGCGCTTGCCGCGAGCAGTTACGATCGCACCGTCGATCGCGACGAGTCGCCGGCCGCTGAATCGGCGACGCCGCTTGCCGTCGCTTCGCCCGCGAGCTACCTCGCGCCGCCGTCCGTGGCGCCGATGTCGCGCTACCGAGCGACGCTCGATGAGCTGCGGCCTAGCCTTGGCGCCCATGCGCGCGGCACGCGCACGATGGCGCCCGCGGTGCTCAACGACGTCGTCAAGAAGAACTGCGCCGGCTGTCACAGCGATCAGCGCAAGCTGGGCAACTTCTCGCTGCAGTCGTTCGATCTGGCCACGGTCGGCGCGACGTCGCCGATCATCGCCGAGAAGATGATCGGCAAGCTGCGTACCGGCATGATGCCGCCGCCGGGACGTCCGCGTCCGGCCGGCGACACGCTCGACGTGCTCACCGAGACGCTCGAACGCCAGATGGACGCCATCGCGGTGCGGAAGCCCGATGTGGGCCGTCGGTCGTTCCAGCGGCTGAATCGCGCGGAGTACGAGCGTGCGGTGAAGGACCTGCTCACGGTGACCGTGAACGCCGAGTCGTGGCTGCCGCTCGATACCAAGAGCGCGAACTTCGACAACATCGCCGACGTGCAGATTCCGTCGGCCACGGTGCTGGAAGCGTATCTCGATGCGGCCAACGCCATCAGCCGCCTATCGGTTGGTGATGCCAAGGCCAACCTGTCGACCACCACCTTCAAGGTCTCGCGTCTCGCCAATCAGAACGGGCGCGACGGCGACACGCCGATCGGCACCCGCGGTGGTGGATCGGCCACCCACTACTTCCCGGCCGACGGCGAGTACGTGTTTGCGGTGTCGCTGCACTCCACGCCGATCGGTCAGCTGGTCGGCTCCAATGCACCGTTCGACGAGAAGATCGAAATCTCGGTGGATGGCGAGCGTGTGGCGTTGCTCGACATCGATCGCGGCCTGCACGAGAGTGAACCGAACGGTCTGGATATCAAGACCAAGCCGATCACGGTGAAGGCCGGCCCGCGCGTGGTGGCGGCGGCGTATGTGCGCACGTTTGAAGGGCCGGTCGAAGATCTCATGACGCCGATCGGCAACAGCCTGCCCGATACGCAGATCGGCATCCAGGACGGGATCACGATTCAGGGCCACATGAAGCTGTTCACGGTCACTGGCCCGTTCAATCCTACGGGGGTGTCGGACACGCCGAGCCGCCGTCGCATTTTCAGCTGCCGTCCGCTTAGTGCGGCTGAACAGCGTCCGTGCGCCGAGCGCATCGTGAATCGCATCGGCTCGCAGGCCTATCGCCGACCGCTTACGATCAGTGATCGCCAGGCGATCATGAGCTTCTACGACGACGAAGCGAAGTCCGGCGGATTCGAGAGCGGCGTCCGTGGTGCGGTCGAAGCGATTCTGGCCAGCCCCTACTTCGTGTTCCGCGCCGATGAAGTGGCGGTGACCGCGAAGCCGGGCTCGAAGGTGGCCGTGAGCTCGACCGACCTCGCGTCGCGCCTGTCCTTCTTCCTGTGGGGCACGCTCCCCGACTCCACGCTCACGAGCGTCGCGCAGCGTGGCCTGCTCACCGATACCACGGTGCTGGCGGCGCAGACGAAGCGCATGCTGGCCGATCCGCGCGCCGACGCGCTCTCCACGCGCTTTGCCGCGCAGTGGCTGCGGTTGCAGGACATTGAGAAGGTTCATCCGGATCCGCTGCTGTACCCGGCCTTCAATCTGCAGCTCGCCAAGAACATGCAGAAGGAAACGGAGCTGTTCGTGGCCAGTCTGGTGCGCGAGAATCGCAGCCTGCTCGACCTGTACACGGCGGACTACACGTATGTGAACGAAGAGCTGGCGCGGCACTACGGCATGGCCGATGTGGTGGGCACCGATTTCCGTCGCGTCCAGTACACCGACAAGAATCGCGTGGGCATTTTGGGACACGGCAGCATGCTCCTGCTCACCTCGCAAGGCAATCGCACGTCGCCGGTGTTGCGTGGCAAGTGGGTCATGGAAGTGCTCATGGGCTCGCCGCCGCCACCGCCGCCGCCCAACGTGCCCGACCTCGAAGTCACGGGTGCCAGTAAGGAAGGGCGCATGCTCACCACGCGCCAGCGCATGGAAGAGCACCGCGACAACGCGTCCTGCCGCTCATGCCATCAGTTCATCGATCCGATCGGGCTCGCGCTCGACAACTTCGATGTGATCGGGCAGTGGCGCATCAAGGAAAACAACATGCCGTTGGACACCCGCGGCGATTACTACGACGGCACGAAGATCACCGGGCCGCGCGAGCTGCAGCAGGTCCTGCTGAAGCGTCCGGTGCCGCTGGTCCGTACGTTCGTGACGAACCTGATGGCGTACGCCGTCGGTCGCCGCGTGGAGTACGCCGATGGGCCGGCCATTCGCAAGATCGAAGCGTCGGTGAAGGCCAAGCAGTACCGAATTCAAGATATCGTGCTGGGTGTGGTGAAGAGCGACGCGTTCCGGATGCGCATGGTGCCGGTCGCTCAGGCAGCACTCCCCGCGAGCGGGGCATCAGTCGGCCACAGCCGCTGAATTTCCTGATCAACTCCTAAGGAGCAACCGCTATGCAGTTCCTGACTGGAAAGGCGATGCCTCGCCGACAGTTCGTGCAGTCCCTCAGCGCCACGATCGCGCTGCCATACTTGAGTGCCATGGTGCCCCGCGGCCGGAGCATCATGGGCTCCGCCAACGCGGCGCCGCGACTGATCGCGATCGAAATGGTGCACGGGGCCGCCGGCTCGAACGACATTGGATCGAAGCTCAATTTCTGGTCGCCCGCCGCGGCTGGTCGCGACTTCGATCTGTCGCCGTCGGCGTTGTCGTCGCTGGACAAGTACCGCGACTACATGACGATCATCAGCAACACCGACGTGCGCGAAGCGGAGCCGGCGGCACCGCCCGAGATCGGCGGCGACCATTTCCGCTCGAGTGCCACGTTCCTCACGCAGACGCACCCGAAGCAGACGGAAGGCTCGGATGTAAAGATTGCCACCTCGCTCGACCAGCTGTATGCGCAGCGCTTCGGCCAGGAGACGCCGATCCCGTCCATGCAGCTGTGCATCGAGAACGTGGATCAGGCGGGCGGCTGCTCGTACGGCTATGCCTGTGTGTACACCGACTCCATTAGCTGGAAGTCACCCACCGAGCCCCTGCCGGTCATTCGCGATCCGCGCGTGGCGTTCGAGAAGTTGTTCGGTGTCGGCGGCAACAGCGCGGAGCGGGCGGACCGTCGTCGCTCGCGTCGCAGCATTCTCGACTTCGTGTCGGGACAGATGACGTCACTCTCGCGCGGCCTCGACGCCGATGACCGTCACCGCATGGACCGCTATCTCACGGATATCCGCGAAGTCGAGCGCCGCATCCAGATGGTGGAAGCGCGCAACACGAGCGGCGAGGAACGCGAGTTGGCGGCGGCGCCGGCGGGCGTGCCCGATTCGTTCAAGGAACACGTGGAGCTGATGTTCGACATTCAGGCGCTCGCGTTCGCCGCCGATGTCACGCGCGTGTTCTCATTCAAGATGAGCCGCGATGGCACCAGCCGCACGTATCCGGAAAGCGGCACCGACAAGGGCTTCCATCCGGCGTCGCACCATGGCGGCGGTGAGAAGGGCGTGCGGGACTTCCAGCTGCTGAACAAGTATCACGTGTCGATGCTCCCATACCTGCTCGATAAGCTCAAGAGCATTCAGGAAGGCGAGAGCAACATGCTCGACAAGACGATGATCATTTACGGTTCGCCGATGGGCGACCCGAACTTGCACAATCATCGTCGCTGCCCGCTTATGCTGCTCGGCAAGGCCGAGAACCGCCTCGCCGGCAACCTGCACATCAAGGCGCCCGACGGCACACCGATGGCGAATGCGATGCTCAGCATGATGCACACGCTCGGTATGAACGACCTGACCACGTTCGGCGACAGCACGGGTGCCCTCAACCTGAACTCCCATGCGTAATCCCAGTTCGGCCCTGCTGATGCAGCGGGCGGGCAAGCGGCTCACTGCTGTCGGCATGGCGTTCGGTGCGGCGCTGATGCTGTCGGCCGGCTCGCCGGCTTCCGACTCGCCGTTGGCCGATGCGGTCATGCGTGGCGACAGTGCCGGGCTCCGCGTGCTGCTCAAGCAAGGCGCCGATGTGAACGAAGTGCAGGGCGATGGCATGACCGCGCTGCATTGGGCCGCGTCACGCGGCAACCTGGCGGCCACACGCATGCTGGTGTCGGCGGGCGCTCGTCTGGATCCGGTCACGCGCAACGGCAACTACACGCCGCTGCATCTCGCAGCGCAGAACGGACGCGCCGAGGCGGTGAAGGCGTTGCTGGCCGCGGGGGCGAACGTGAACGCCACCACGTCGTCCGGCGGTGCGTCGGCGCTGCATTTTGCGGCGTCGAGTGGCGATGCTGCCACGGTCGATGCGCTGGTCGACAAGGGGGCGAGCGTGAACGTGCGTGAGTCGGCGTTCTCGCAGACGCCACTCATGTGGGCGGCCGCGGCGAATCGCGTATCGGCCATCACGGCGCTGATCAAGCGTGGCGCGGATGTCGAGGCGGAAACGCGCACCCAGAGCATCCCGGAGCAGGAAAAGAAGGACCGCGCGTATCTCGTCACGCGTTCGCGGCGGTTGGCGGCAATGAAGTCAGCCGATGCGTTGTCGGCGTCGACGGCCGCTACGGCGGCAACCCCGGGTGCGGCGCGAACCGCCCCCGCTTCGGCCTCCGCGGCCACCCCGCGCATGGCCCCGCCGTCTGCGGCGTCGGCCGCTCCTGCCCCGGTGACGGCGCGGACCGCCGAGCTGTCCTCGGCTGCTTCCGCGGCGACCGCTGCACCCACCGGTAACTCCGACACGCGTATCACGCCCACGGCCGGCGATCGCCGTCAGCGTGGCCCGTCATACGGCGATCTGGTCGGAAGCAAGGGGGGCAATACGGCGCTGCTGCTCGCCGTGCGTGACGGGCAGGTCGCGGCCGTGAACGCATTGTTGATGGGCGGCGCCAAGATCAACCATGCCAGCGCCGGGGACAGTACCACGCCGCTGCTGATGGCGACGATCAACGGTCGCTTCGATCTGGCCAAGACGCTGCTCGATCGCGGGGCGGATCCGAAGCTCGCGAGCATGGCCAACGCCACGCCGCTGTACGCCGTGATCAACGTGGTGTGGGCGCCCAAAGCGGCCTACCCGCAGCCGGTGGCGCAGTATCAGTCGAACGTGTCGTATCTCGAACTGATGGAAGCCCTCCTCAAGGCGGGCGCCGATGTGAACGTGCGGCTCACCAAGCACCTGTGGTACATGTCGTACAACTTCGACCAGCTCAGTGTCAGCACTGCTGGCGCCACGCCGTTCTGGCGCGCGGCGTACGGTACCGATCTCGACGCGATGAAGCTGTTGCTCAAACACGGCGCCGATCCGAGCGTGGCCACGATCAAGCCGGCCGGTCGCTTGCCCGGCTCGGAAGAGCTCGATGCCGATGTCGCTGCGGGCAAGGACCCGTCAGGATTGCCTCCGGTGCCTGACAACGGCCCCGGGGTGTTGGCGATTCATGCCGCCAGCGGCGCCGGCTATGGCGAGGGCTTTGCGGCCAACGCGCATCGTCATGCCCCCGACAGCTGGGTGCCCACGGTCAAGTTCCTGGTGGAAGAGCTCAAGGCTGATGTGAATGCCCGCGACTTCAAGGGGTACACGCCGTTGCATCACGCGGCCTCGCGCGGCGACAACGAGTTGATCAAATATCTCGTGAGCAAGGGCGCCGATGTGATGGCTGTCGCTCGCACCGGTCAGACCACGGTGGACATGGCGAATGGTGCGGTGCAGCGGATTCCGCCCTTCCTTGACACCATCGAACTGCTCGAGAAGATGGGCGCCAAGAACAATCACAAGTGCAAGAGCTGCTGATGCGTCACGCGTAATGCGCTACGGCCGCGGCGCGACGCGCTGCAGTGCCAGTTTCACGGCGGCGTAGGCATCGATCACGCCGCCGGTGCGCGACAGGGTGGTGAACTTCACCGTTGCGCCATCACCAGGTCGCCGTACCTCGAGATCGGGGAGTTTGCGCACCGACTCCAGCAGGATATCACGCACCTGCATGGCGCTGAGTTCCGGGAAGTACGTCATCAGCAACGCCGCCACGCCCGACACCACGGGCGCCGCCATGCTGGTGCCGCTCTCGCGCTTGAGACCACCGCCCGGTACCGTCGAGAGGATGTCCACGCCCGGCGCAAACAGGTCCACTTGCTGGCGGCCGTAGTTGGAAAAATCGGCCGGTAACGAGGCCAGCGGCTTCCAGCTGGACGCGCCCACTTCGATCCAGTTCGCCGCGCGCGTACCGCCGCTCAGTGCCGGCGTTGGGTACGATGGCGTGTCATCGTTGTCTGCGCCTTCGTTGCCGGCCGCATGCACCAGCAGGACGCCCTTCGAGGCGGCATAGCGTACCGCGGAATCCACCGACGACTTGGCCGGTGAATAGCCCTTACCGAAGCTCATGTTCACGATCTGTGCGCCGTTATCCACCGCATAACGGATCGCCCGGGCCACGTCCCCATCGCGCTCATCGCCATCGGGCACCGCGCGCACCGCCATGATCTCCACATTCGGGGCGATCCCCTGCATGGCGGCCCCGTCGCCCCGCAGCGCGCCGATGATGCCCGCCACATGCGTGCCATGCATCGCATCGGGACCGGTCACGTCGCGCGTACCGACCACGCGCTGGGGCGAGCGCGGATTGAACAGCGTGTCGAGCCCGTAGCGTGCCTGCGCGTCGTAGGCCGCCCGTGCGCTCGCGATCTCGGCGGCATTGAGTCCGTCGGCATCGAGTCGCATCCACATCTGCTTCGCTTCTTCCACGCCGGCCGAGGTCGGACGCAACGCGGTCACCGACGCGCGCGTGAGCGGCGCGCCCTGTAATGCGCTGCCAAGCATGCGCTCGACGCTCTGCAGGATCTCGTCGATGTTCTCCACTTGCAGCAACGTCGACCTCACGTCTTTCGCCTTGTCACGATACGCCGAGGCGAGGTCGCTGCACTCGGCGGACGTGGGCTTCTCGGTGAGCGATCCGGCGGGCTGATTGCGGCAGGCCGCATAGAGCCGCGTGAGTTCGAAGGTGTCGTAGCGCACCGGTATGCCATCAGCGGTGGCGAGGGCGCTCCAGCCGAACACGTCGTCGATCACGCCGTTGCCGTCGTCGTCCTTGCCGTTGCTCGCAATCTCGCGCGGGTTCTTCCACATCGAGCGCGCGAGCCGGGTGTGTGCCGTATCCACGCCACCATCGATTACGGCCACCACGACCCGCCGTTGCGGCTGGCGCGAGGCCAGCAGTTCACGCATGGCCCGCTCGGAGCCGACGCCCATCACGTGGTCGGTGTCGTAGTCCAACCGCTGCCAATCCGCCTGCGCGGTGTCGGACGATACCCGGGCGGGGGGCGGCGGTGCGACTTGTATGGGGGCCTGCATGACCGGTTGCATGACCTGTTCCATGACCGGTTCGGGCGCGGTGCCTACCCCGCCACCTGGGCCGCTGCCGGCGCGCGCGCAGGCGCTAAGCAGGACGGCGCTTGAGAGCATGACGGCGAACGGTCGCACGGGAAAGACGGTGCGTGACTGAGGCGGCATCGGTCGTGTTGGTCGAGTCGGTGGTCGGCGGGCCTGCGTGGTGGGATCGTGACGCGGGCACTGTGCACGATAGCCCATGCCGCGTGTGCCCGCGAATGTCGCCAGCGGATCCGCATTCGTACGCCGGCACTTGGGAATGCTCCCAGGTCAGCTGGCCGCACCCACCCCGTCGCACCAGAGCAGACCGAGGGGCACCTGCGTGCGTGCGTGCCACGCCGGCGTGTCATAGGCGCTCGTGATCGGCGCATCGGGCGGTGCCGCGTCGAACCGATAGGCGGCGAGCTGTTGCAGTTCAACCGGGTGACTCCGGCCGCGTCCCTGAAACGGCTTCTGCCAATTAATGGCGCAGACCCGATCGACCAGCGACAACCCCGGCGTGATCTCCCGGAAGGTGGTGGCCACGGCCACCGTGCGAATGCCTTGCAGCCGTCGCGGCAGCCGATCGGGGCGACTCATCTCGAGCTCCATACGGCGAAGCTGCGCCGTGGCGCTGTCGAGAAAGAAGGTGCCATGGACATCGGGGGAGCGCAGCTTGTCGGCGGCCCGCACTTCGAGACGGACCCACGTTTCGGCGCCCTCGGTCACAATGCCGCCGAAGTGAAAACAATGGTTGGCGAGGAACGAGGGGGCCGCGATATCGGAGAGGCCGGGAATGGCCATCGTGGTTTCGGTGCGACCGCCGGGGCCGCGTTGGTCGCGCACCACCCGGCCCGGACGATACCCACCCAACAACCTGCTCTCGGCCACCAGCGTGTCGACCGCCTGCACGAAGACGGCGCTGTCGGCAAGCGACGCGAATACGCGCTGCGTGGCGTAGCGAAACGGATACTGCGAGGTGAGTAAGCGGAACTGGTCGGCGTTTTCGCGCAGCAGCTCCACGACATCGTACACGGCGGGATCGCGCGCGCGATCGGGCATACCGGGCTTCGTGCACACTTCGCGCGGACGCACCATCATGCCGGTGAGCTGTACCGGGATCTGCGCCAGCGTGATCGCCGCCGTGGTTATGGTGCCGACTTCGATCACGACGCGGCCCCGATACGGGGCGAAGCCGATGCGACGCACGGCGATCTCGTAGCTGCCGGAGGGCAGGGCGACGATTGTGGCGCGACCGCCGGCGTCGGTGAAGCGCTCGACGGCGCGTTCCGGGAGGGCGACAACGGCATACGGCAGCGACACCCCGGTCTGCTGTGCCGTCACGGTCACCGACAGCGCACCGGTGCCCTGCGCGGCGCTGCGCCCCGGTGCCGCTACTGTGATCCCGAGCATCACGGCCGTGCCGATCAGTACACGAACGTGGAATAGGCGCAGCAAGGGCATCGGGCCGGCATGAGGAAGCGACTACGGAGTTTTCCGTAGCTGGTGAAGTGTGCGATCCGGCCTCGGTGCTGTCAACTACGATGGGTCGTGAGCCCGTTTACCGTGTGCGCGAATTCAGCGGCGTTCGGCGGGATCCGTGCTGCTCGTACACCCGCGCCGCACTCCCGGATTGCTGGGCCATCAGCTTGATGGCGTGCATGCGGTCCCGCGCGAAAGCATAGGCGGTTTCGTGGTGCACGATCGGTGCCGGATAGTCGCGCCCGACGAGGCATCCCGTCATCTGCTGCATCATGAGCGGCGTGTACTCGGGGCGAATGAGGTCGGCATCGGACAACGGGGACAGTTCGGGTACCCACCGTCGCACGAACGCGCCGGCGGCGTCGTGTTCCTCGGCCTGCTTGTACGGGTTGTAGATGCGAATCGTGTTGATGCCGGTCGTGCCGGATTGCATCTGACACTGCGTCCAGTGAATCCCCGGTTCGTAGTCGGTGAACCAGCGGGCGAGGATCGGGCCGGTCTGTCGCCAGTCGAGCCAGAGATGATAGCTGGCGAAGCTCATGACCATCGCCCGCATGCGGAACGTGAGCCAGCCAGTGACCCGCAGCGATCGCATGCAGGCATCCACCAGCGGGTAGCCGGTTCGTCCGTCGCGCCAGGCCTGCAGTCGCTCGAGGTCCGGCTCGTTCGGCCGCAGTCCGTCGAAGATCGGGGCGTAGTGCATCGACTCGAGGCGCGGCTCGTCTTCGAGCTTCTGGATGAAGTGGCAGTGCCAATGCAGTCGCGATGCAAAGCTCACGAGGCTGTGCATCCACTGCGCGGCCTCTGCGTCGCGACGTGTCGCGTGCTCCTCGCGCAATCCCCGCGCGCGACGGCGAGCCGCCTGATACGCCTGACGGACGGACATCGTGCCGACGGCCAGTGCGACCGAGATGCGGCTGCACGATTCCGGTGCCTCGTTTGGACTCGACATCGCCCGTCGGTAGTCGCGGCCGCGCGCCGACAGAAACGACTGCAGCATGTCGTGGGCGCGCGCTTCACCAGTGCGTTGCCAATCGGCCCACGCCGGCGCGATCGCTGGTGTCGCTGCCGTGCGCATGGCGACGGGCAGGGCCCGCCAAGCTTCGTCGGACACCGACTCCGCCGGCGCGAGAATCTGGTCGGGTGTCCCGACGATCGGCGAGCGCATCCGTTGTTGCCACGTGTCGGCCCAGCCGTTCCGTGACGCGAGCCGACGGACGACGCCGTTACTGGGCACTTCGTGCATCGTGATGCCCGTCTGCTTCGCCCATGCGCGGACACGGCGATCGCGCGCATAGCTCACGGCATTCCACGTTTCCTCGTGCGCCCAGAGGGCGGCGAAGGGCAGGGCCGCATGGAGCGCCGCGAACACATCGGGCAGCGCTCCGTGCAACTCCAGGAGGTGCCCGCCTCGTGCCTGCAGCGACCTCCGGAGTTCGTCCAGCGCGTCGCGCAGCAGGCACTCATGGCGCAGGTCCCGGTCGGCGGCCTGTTGCTGCTCGGGCTCGTGCACGTACACCGCCACCATCGGACCGGCGGCGGCGGCCCCGGCGAGCGGCGCATGGTCGGCAATCCGAAGATCCCGCTTGTACCAGAGAAGTTGCAGGGCGGACATGTCCCGATGGAACGGTCATCGGCCGATCCGTCGTTCCCGTGGCCGGCGCCGTCGCGGTTCCCCCCTTGCCAACCCGCCAGACGTCCCGCATTGATCAGGGGGGCCCGTTGTTCTTGCCGTCGTCTCGCCCCCTGAGGGTCGCGACATGCCCAAGGCCAAAGTCCGTCTTACGCTGCTCGAGTCAACCCGTCGCACCACGCTCCACGTGGTAGGTGCCGAGCTGCTCGGCGTCAGCCTGTACGCCGCGCTCGTCGCGGTGGCCATCGTAGGCGCTGGTGCGTTGAACCGCATCGCCCCCACGCCGCTGATTGACGAGGCGGTGAGTTTTCTCGCGCCGCTCCGCCAGTCGGCACCCCCGCCGATGCAGGAGTCGATTCAGTTTATTGGGCTTGGGCAGCTGACGTCGGTGTCGATCCCCGTGATGAATACCGCTGCCGACGGCAAGACGCCCGTTCCCCGTGGGAGCCTCGGCGACGTGGCGGGGGAGGCGCTCGAGCTTCCGAATGCGTCGAGCGATTCGGAGAAGGCGTACAGCGAGATCGAGGTGGATTCCACCGTCGCGCTCGATCCCTCGGCGGAAGGCCCGCAATATCCGCCGGCGCTCTTGAAGGCCGGCGTGCAGGGCGTCGTGTATGCCCGCTTCATCGTGGATACGGTGGGCCACGTCGACACGGCGACGATGGTCGTGTTGGACAAGCCACACCCCGATTTCGTGGCGGCTGTACGTACCGCCTTGGTGAACATGAAGTATCGTCCAGCCATTCTTCGCGGCCGCGCCGTCGCGCAACTGGTCGAGCAGCCATTCGTGTTCCGCATCCAGCCACCGGGCAGCATCGAGGACTGACGGAGCGGGCGAGCCCACGAAGCTCGCTACCACGCGTTCCACGAGAGATATTCGGAGGCGCACTGATCGTCCCGTTCTGTTGTCTCTCTCTGTTGGAGCCCCCGCGTGGATACCCCCCTGGATTTTCTGGAACAGGCCGAAGCCGAACTGGCGGCCGCCGAGCACGATGAATCGGCAACTGGCGTAGACCGTCGACAGTTCATGTTCTTTTCGCTCGTTGCCGCGGCGGCGAGTACGTTCGGTGCGCCGGCGGCTGGGGCGCAGAGTGCGCTGGCGAGCGCGAGCGGCATGGGTAGTTTGGCCAGTGGCGCGGCGCAGCCACCGCAGGTGCCGCCGGTGCCGCTTGGCAATGGCGAAGCGCCCGCGCTGCAGTTTATGCCGTATCCGGGGGGCACCGGCGCGCTGATGGAGAAGGTGGTACGCGAGAAGGGGGCGGCCGCGTTCACGCGCACGACGCACGCGGTTGAAAAGTGGAGCGGTGCCGTACCGACGAACCCCGATGATCTCGCCTTCCTGCCGGCGCATCGCATTTCGGCGCTGATCAAGGCGCGTAAGATCACGTCGCGACAGATCACCGACATCTATCTCGCGCGTATCGAGAAGCTCAATCCCGCGCTGAATTTCGTTGTCACGTTGCTGGCGTCGCAGGCGCGCGCGGAAGCCGACGCGGCCGACGCCGAGATCGCGGCCGGTAAGTATCGTGGACCGCTGCATGGTGTGCCGTATGGCATCAAGGATCTGTTTGCCGTGAAGGGTGTGCCCACCACGTGGGGCTCGGCCGACTTTAAGGATCAGATTCCCGACTTCGATTCCGAAGTCGTGGTGCGTTTGCGGGAAGCGGGCGCGGTGTTGCTGGCGAAGTTGGCCACGGGTTTGTACGCGCAGAACGACTGGTGGTTCGGTGGGCGCACGAATAATCCGTGGAACACGAACATCGGAGCGAGCGGGAGCTCGGCAGGACCGGGGTCGGCCACGGCGGCCGGTTGTGTGGCGTTCGCGATCGGCACCGAAACGCAGGGCTCGATCGTGTCGCCGGCCACGCGTAATGGCATCAGCGCGTTGCGGCCCACGTATGGGCGCGTGAGCCGCCACGGTGGGATGGTGCTGTCGTGGTCGCAGGATCGCGTGGGACCGATGTGCCGCACGGTCGAAGACTGCGCCATGGTGTTCAGCGTCCTACACGGCGTGGACGCGAAGGACTCGAGCACGGTCACCATGCCGTTTCAGTTCGATCGCAATCTGAAGCTGGCGTCGTTGCGCATCGGTGTGGACCCCGCGGCTCCGAAGGAGTTGGTGGACAAGCTTCGCGAGCTGGGCATGAATCCGAAGACGATCGGCGCGCGCCCCACGGTGGCGGGCATGCAGGGCGGCGGCTTGAACGTGGAGTATGCTGCCGCGTTCGACTTCTACGTGCAGCGCAAGGCGAAGGAGATCGGTCTCGATCTCAATACGGTCTATGACGCGCCGCGCACGGGCAATGCGCCGTTCGGCAATAACGTGGCCGCGCTGCCGAAGGGCATCGAGGCGGGTGCCGCCAATCCCATGGCGGCGGCCGATTGGAATCCGCGCTTCGTGGGCGGCCGCGCCACACGCGGTTTCGAGTTCATGCAGAATCAGCGTCGTCGCATGTTGTTGGTCGCGCAGTGGGGCGAGTTCATGAAGGATCTCGACCTGTTCATCGCCGGCCCCAACGCCGACGTCGGCCCCAATGCGCAGACCGGGCATCCTTGCGCGGTGCTGCCGTATAAGTTCGACGTCCCGCAGTTTGGCGGCGGCGGTGGTGGACGCGGCGGTGCGAATGCGGAAACACCCGCTCCCGTGTATACGGCGCAGCCGATTTGCGGGGTGATCACCGGCAACCTGTACAACGACGATCTGATTCTCTCGGTGGCGCATCAGTTCCAGAGTTCCACCGACCATCACACCAAGCGTCCGGCGCTGGGCTGAGTCCTGCCACGATACAGAAAGGGGGCGGCGTGCCATGGCACGCCGCCCCCTTTCTGTATCCCCCGTCGGTTACCCGATCGGCTTCTTCGGCGTCACGAACACGTTCGGTACGCCAAGGCGCGTGAGCAGCGCATTGAACTGCTGCAGTTCGTTGTCCTCGAGCTGCTGTAACGTGTTCAGCTGCACGTTCAGCTTTGTGGAGAGATCGGTGAGAATCTCCCCGTGCTGGCGGGTGGGCGGGTTGGTGCCTTCGTTCACCTGACTGTTCAGCGTCACGAACATCTGGTACAGCTTGATCGGATAGTTGAGCGTGGCCTGATCGGCCTTGGTGTACACCTCGTACACTTCAGCGCGCACCGCTTCGAGCTTCTTGCGGAGCGCGGTGGCCATCGTCTTCACGGAGTCGGCGTACGCTTGCGAGCTTGCCTGACGCGCCCGCTGATCGAGCTGCTGCTGCAGGTCCTGCATGCGCGCCACTGCATCGGTGATACTGGTGATACGCGCACCGACCGCGGTGGCCGCGTCGAACTGGGCCGTGTACTCGGCCGCCGTGAGCCGCACGCGCGGGTCTGGGCGCACGGTGACACTGCGGGACAGTGTATCCCGGCCCACGATCAGACGCACCGTGTAGTCACCCGGCACCGCCATTGCGCCTTCGTACGAACCGTCGTCGTTGATCGACCCCGGAATGCGCTTCGGCCCATTGTACATGAGATTCCACACGAAGCGGTTGGCCCCGGCGCGCGCATGCACCACGGAGTCCGCCGGCGCATACGCGAGCTGCATCACGCGCTGCAGCGCCCGGGCGGCGTTCGCGGCCGAGTCGGCCTGCACGTTGCCGGTGCTGTCCTTCTTGTCCGGCGCGTCGCTCGCGAAGGTGCGAATCACCGTGCCGTTCGATTCGAGAAACTGCACCGTGATCGGTGCCGTCGGCTTGGTCTGGAGCCAATAGTCCACGGTCACGCCGAACGACGGATTGGCCCCGGCGCCGGCGCCGCCACGTCCACCGCCGCTCGCCCAGCGAATGGCTGGCGCCGGCGCGAACAGATGCGTGGCCTTCGTGGTGATCGAGTCGCCCAGCGCGCGCAGCGGTGAGATGTCGTCGAGTGACCAGAAGGCGCGACCGTGTGTAGCGACGATCACGTCGTTGTCGTGCACACGGATATCGCGGATGCTCACGCGCGGCAAGTTGAGCTGTAGTGGTTCCCAGCTCGCGCCGTCGTTGAACGACGTGTAGATCCCTGTTTCTGTGCCGGCGAAGAGCAGTCCCTTGCGCTGCACATCGCTGCGGATCGCGCGCGTGTAGGCGCCGACGGGAATGCCCGCGTCGATCCGCGTCCAGGTGGCGCCGTAGTCGGTGGTCTTGAACAGGTACGGCGTGTAGTCGTCCTGCTGATAGCGGTTGGCCGCGAGATAGGCGGTCCCGGCATCGAACGGCGAGGCGTCGATGATCGACACGCGCGTGAACTTGCCGAACGCTTTCGGCGTCACGTTCTTCCATGTGTTGCCGTTATCGGTAGACACGTGCACGAGGCCGTCGTCGCTGCCGGTCCACAGCACGCCGGCCTTTACCGGTGATTCCGCGAAGGCGAAGATCGTGGCGTACCATTCGGTGCCCGTCATGTCGCCGCTCACCGGACCGCCGCTGCGGCCCATGGTGTTGGTGTCGGCCAGCGTGAGATCGCCAGAGATCTTGTCCCACGACGCGCCCTGATTCTTCGAGCGCCACACGTACTGCGACGTGGTGTAGAGCGTGGTCGGATCGTGCGGCGAGAAGTGGATCGGGAAGGTCCACTGGAAGCGCTGCGGCACATCCTTCACGGCCAAGCCGTCATAGTTGCCGAGCCACACCGAGACGTCACGGCGCGTATTGGTCTTCTTGTCGTGGCGCGTGAGCTGACCCATGTAGCAGCCGCCGAAGGTGATGTTCGGATCCTTCGGGTCGATCGCGATGTACGCGTTCTCGCAACCGGCCACCGGGAACCAGTCTCGCTCACCAATGGAGCCGTTGTCCGAACGGCTGGCGATCGACACGGTGCTGTTGTCTTGCTGTGCCCCGTAGATGCGATACGGCTGCTGGTTGTCGGTGGTCACGTGATAGAACTGCGATGTCGGCTGATTGCCTTGCGTGCTCCAGGTGCGTCCACCGTCCAGCGAGATCGTGGCGCCGCCATCGTTGCCGTTGATCAGCCGGTTCGGATCGTTCGGGTCCACCCACATGATGTGCGTGTCGCCGTGTGGCACACGCACGGGCGTGAAGGTGCGTCCGCCGTCAATGGAGCGGTGCACCGTGAGATTCATGACGTACACGGTGTTCTCGTTCACCGGGTCCGCCGTGAGGCTCATGTAGTAGAAGGGCCGCACCACGAACTTCTGATCACCACTGGTGCGCGACCAGGTGGCGCCGGCATCGTCGGAGCGGAACACACCGCCCAGCGAGTCCTGCGCTTCGATGTTCGCGTACACGCGCTGCGAGTTCGCGGGTGAAACCGCCACACCGATCTTGCCGATCAAGCCCTTCGGCATGCCCGGATTGAAGGTCAGTTCGGTCCACGTGTCCCCGCCGTCGGTGCTCTTCCACAGGCCACTCCGTCCCGCGCCGGCGTCCATGCCCCACGGTGTGCGCTGGAACTTCCACATCGACGCGTACACGATGCGCGGGTTGTTCACGTCGATCGACAAGTCGGCCGCACCCGTGCTGTCGTTGAGGAACAGCACTTTCTTCCAGGTGGCACCGCCGTCGGTGGTGCGGAACACGCCGCGATCCGGCGATGGACCGAACGCATGACCCAGCGACGTCACGAACGCGACGTCGGGATTGCTGGGGTGCACGCGCAACGACGTGATCTGCTGCGCATTGGCGAGCCCGCGTGGCGTCCACGTCTGCCCGCCGTCGGTGGAGCGATACACGCCGGTGCCGTAGGTGAGGTCTTCACGGGGTTTGCCCTCGCCCGTGCCGACCCAGATCACATTGGGATCGCTGGGGGCCACGGTGATCGCGCCCACCGACGAGAGGTCGGTCTTCCCGTCGGTGAGGTTCTCCCACGACTGACCCGCATTCGTGGTCTTCCACACGCCGCCGTTCACGGCGCCGAAGTAGAAGACCAGCGGCTTGGTGGGGTCGCCCGTGACCGCGGTGGCGCGACCGCCGCGTGAGGGCCCCACGTTGCGCCATCGCAGCGACTTGAAGGCGCGATTGGTTTTCGTGCCGTCGCTGTAGAGGGCAGGATCGTACGCGGGGCGGGGCGAGGCACCGCTCGGCGCGGACTTTTGCGCCTCGGCCGGCAGGGTGCTCAGCACCACGAGCGCAGCGGTGGCACCGCTGCGACGTATTATGGAAGATGAACGCATCCGGGGATGTTGCCAGTCCGCGGCGCCGGGTGCAAGATCAGCCGACTCTTGGCGTTTCCCATCCGTATCGAGGCTGCCCATGCGACCCGTATCCGATCGATCGTCCGTTCCCTCTGTGGCCCGCGTGGCTGTTGCCCGCGTGGTGGCGGGTAGCACCTTGCTCGTGCTGGCCGCGTCTCCCCTGTGGGCCCAGGCGAAGCGGCCGATGGCCTGGGTGGACGCGCAGCGTCTCCGCTCGGTCGCCGGGACCGCCATCTCCCCCGATGGCAGCCAGATGCTGTACGCGCTGACGACGCCGGATTGGAAAGAGGCCACGACCCAAAGCGATCTCTATGTGGTGCGTACCGACCGCGGGCTGGAAAGCACGCGGCAGCTCACCTTCACGACGGGCAAGAACGAATCGTCGCCGCGGTGGGCCCCGGCCGGTGGGTGGTTCGTGTTCTCCTCGAATCGCGAAGGCGCCGCGGGTGACACCAAACAGCAGCTGTTCATGATGCGCGGCGACGGCGGCGAAGCGCGACGGATCACCAGTGCCAAGGAAGGCGTGAGCACGTTCGCCTTCAGCAAGGACGGACAGTGGCTGGTGTATCGCAGCGGTAAGGCCAATGAAGAGCAGCTCTACGCCCTCGCGATGGCGTCGCTCGACCGCGGCACCCCGGTCGATTCACTCACACCTACCCAGCTCACGAAGCACCCCACCGGCGTGGGGAGCTGGGAGCTCGCCCCGGATTCCCGTCGCCTCTACTTCATCACGGCCGACACCGTCGACAGCGACGAGAAGGCGCGAGTGGAGAAGAAATTTACGGTGGCCGTGCGGAACGCTGAGACGTCGATCAATTCGCTGTGGATGGTCGACCTCGCGTCGGCGTCGCGTCCGACCACGCGGGTCACCCGCGACACGTCGCTGGCCGTCACGGGCTTCGTGATCGCCCCCGACAGCCGTTGGGTGGGCTTCAGCGCGGTGCCGAACGACCGCTATAAGCGCAACATCACCGAGCAGGGGATCTACGCCGACCAGTTCCTGCTCGACACGCGCGACGGCAGCATCGAACGGCTCACGAAGAACGAGGAGTCGTCCGAATCGGGGCTCTCCTTCTCGCCCGATTCGCGCACGATCGCCTTCTCGGCGTCCGACGACATGGTCGCGTACAACATGAAGAACCGGCGCGTGTACGTGCGCGCCACCGACGCGAAGGGCGCCGCCTTCCGGAAGATTGGAGATCTCGATGGGGACGTGAGTGCCGATTGGTGGTCGGCCGACGGCAAGACCATCTATTTCAACGAAGGCGCCAAGGCCACGCAGCAGCTGTTCGCACTCGATGTGGCGACCGGGAAGGTGAAGGCGGTCACCGATGTGCAGGGTGTGATCTCGGTGACTCAGGACGAGACCACGAAGCGTCTGATGGTGTCGTATCAGGACCCGATCACCACACCGTCGATGTTCACCGTCGCGTCGCTCTCGGCGTTGGCCTCACGCAGCTCGTGGACGCAGCTCACCGACCCCAATCCGTGGGTGCGCGAACAGATCGCGCTCGGCGAAGAGACGGAGATCACCTGGACCTCGAAGGACGGCAAGAAGGTGGGCGGCGTGCTGCTCAAGCCGGTCGGTTACACGCCGGGCAAGAAGTATCCGCTCATCGTGGCCATCCACGGTGGACCGGCGGCGGCGGATCTGCTGAGCTTCAACGGCGGCTACGGCGCGCAGGTGTACGCGGGGCAGGGGTGGGCGGTGCTGATGCCCAACTATCGGGGCTCCACGAACTACGGCGAAGCGCACAAGAACGGTATCGTCGGCAACTACATGGCTCCCGGCTTCAACGACATCATGACCGGCGTCGATGCCCTCATCAAGGATGGCATGGTCGACAGCACCAAGATGGGCGTGTTGGGCTGGAGCGCCGGCGGGCACTGGAGCAATTGGATTCTCACGCACACCGATCGCTTCAAGGGCATCTCGAGCGGCGCGGGGACGTCCAACTGGATCTCGATGTACGCCCAGTCCGACGTGCAGCGAAACCGGCAGTACTATCTCGGCAACAAGCTCCCCTACGACGACTTCGACGCCTACTGGAAGCAGTCGCCGATCAAGTACATCCGTAACGCGAAGACGCCCACCATGATCCACGTAGTCGAAGGCGACCCGCGCGTGCCGAGCCCGCAGAGCGTGGAGCTGCACATGGGTCTCAAGAGGGTGGGGGTGCCCACCGAGTTGTTCATGTACCCGGGTGCTTCACACGGCATTCCGGACGCGCGTAACCGGCTGGTGAAGAGCACGGCCGAGATGGCGTGGATGAACTACTGGGTACTCGGCAACGGCACGAAGTTCTCGTGGCGCGAGGTGCTGGAAACGCTCGAGGATCCCAAGGCCGAGAAGAAGGTCGAGGTGAAGGGCATCAACTGATCGGCGTCGGTTCGGAACCGATCACGCAGAGGTGCAGAGAACGCAGAGGCGCAGAGAAGATCGATTTTCTCTGCGCCTCTGCGTTCGCCGTACCTCTGCGTTGTCTTTTCAAACGGCCAGCCTCTACGGACACCCCTTGGCGGCGATCGGCGCCGGGCACGCGCTGCCGTCGACCGCACACAGGGCGGCGCGCATGACGAGGCGATCGGCAAACCGGGTGATCGGGACGCCGTCGTCGGGAAGCACGTCGATCATAGGCCAGGCCTTCACGAGGTTGCCCATGATGCGGGCGTGCTCGCGCGGCGAATGAATGCCCGTGCTCTTGGCGGTCCGACGCAGCTGGGCGAGGTCGAACAGCAGCCAGACGTTTTCCTCGGTGATATCACTGACCGCATGCTCGCGGCGAGCCGTCATGTCACCTTCGTGCAGGCGGACCGCGATGGCGAGGGCGGAGTTGAGGGTGGCCATGGCCGCCGATTCCTGTCCGCCGGCCAGTTCCACGGCGGCCATCCCCTGCAGGAAGGACAGGCTCTCGCTGGTGGTGGTGCTCCCCACCGACGGGACGTTGCCATAGGCCTTCACGAGCACCGTGCGTGCCTCGGCGACCGCCTTCCGGGACGCCAGCAGGCGGACCAGCGCGTCCGCGCTGGACCGATCGCCCGGCGACGCCGTGGCGACGGCCTCGCGCAGGATCCGGGCGGCGCTGTCGGCGCAGCCACGCAGCATCCAGAGATCGGCGCGGCCGCGTCGGGTCGCCTGCTCGATGGCGTTGTCACCGGCGGTTCGGGCACCGGCGCCGGCCTGCTCCAGCACGCGGAGGGCGGAGTCGACCTGTCCGCTGAGGGCGAGGGTGCGGCCGGCTCGCCACCGCAGGAGGGGGTCTCCGGACTGCGCGGCGAGGTCGCGGGCGAAGGCGCTCGCGACGAGGACCACGGCGGCGAACAGCGCACGCCGCGGTAGGCGGGTCACCCGATCACCAGCCCGGGCAAGGGGGACGGGGCCGAGAGGGCGTCTTGAGCAGCCATGAGGACAGAGGCGGGCAGGGGAGCACCGCCGGCCCGCTTGGCGGCTTCGACCACCATCGAGAGCGCGCGGGCCTGTGCCGCATAGGCCGCGAGGAGGGCACCGCCGGCCCCCGGGATGGCCACAATGTCCTGCGCCAGATCGTCCAGATGGCGCACCAGCGCGCTGCTGCTCGCGCCGTGGGCGGCGCCGGTGCTCAACGGCACTTCCCGCACCTGGCGCGAATCCTCATGGGTCGTATTGCTCCAGAATCCCGGAAACGCCGACGTCGACAGCGCTTCCTGCACCCGCCCATTGCTTGACGCCAGCGCGGCCAAACGGCGGCGCGCGACCTGCGATGACTCAAATCCCACGCGAAATCTCCGGAAATTGCCGTCTGTCAGTGGTTTACGCGGGTTTCGCCCGGGTTTCCTCTTGACAGGAACGGACCTGTTACATAAATGCGACAGTGGTGGCGATGCGGTGAGAGCGGGATAACCGCATGCTACGTCGTTGCTTACTACGGTGGCTTCGTGGTTCGGCGGTTTTTCTGGTGCCGAACGGGCGTCTAGGACAGCGTCGACGCGGAGCTCAACGGTTGCGATCGGTCACCCGGTCGTCGTCGGCGTGTGGTTCGACCAGAGATCTGAGGCCTGTTCCCACACCACGTCGGGTGTCGGTCAGGGTACGGTTCGAGCGCTCCACCCGAGGAGGCTGCATGCAAGTCCTCACCCGCGTAGCTGAACGTGATCTGGCGGCGAGGGATCTGGCGGAGCTCGCCAGAACCACCCTCGACGATCACTGGGCCGTCGCCGCGATTCCAGGCGAGCGGCGGGTGCTGCTGTTGGAGCGGGCTGACGCGGCGGCCCTTCGCCCGGGGGACGGACTTGGCGAACCGATCGCTGACGGACTGGCCTTGCTCGGCACGGCCTACGAGCTGGCCGCACTCGGTCAGCTCGACGCCGCGCTGCAACCGGCGCCCAGTGCCGGCCGAGATCTCGCTCAGGCCGTCCTGTCGCTCGGGGCGGCTCGTGCCTTCCGCTGCTCGGCGGCACTCCGGCCGCCCACCGACGACGGGGAATCGGCCGTAAAGTGGGCGCTCAAGCTGGGAGCCCTGGCGGTGGTGTCGCGGCAGACCGACGCCTACCTCCGCTGGTGGGAGGTGCGCAATCACGTCGCCGAGACCGTTCATCAGGCGGCCCTGCGTCTCGAGCACGAGCCGTGGGAGTCCTACGCGCGTGGGACGCTCTGGATGGCCTGGCTGGGGCTGCTGGGCGCCCCCGTGGCGTTGCACGCTGATACCGCCGCCGAGGAACTGCCGATGCTGTCCGCCACGCGCAGTCGCTTGGCGGCGTTCCGTGAACGTCGGGCCGACCACGAGGTCCCGGGCGAAGGTCCGGTGCTGAATACGGCTGCCCTGCGCGCCCGGATGACCGAGTTCGCGATCCGGCATCTGGCCGATGCGACCGAGCTGCTGACGGTGGCCGTGCTGCGCCGCACTCTGCCCGATGTGTCGGGCGAGTTCAAGCTGCACGTGAGCGCGGCGCGCTCCGCGATGGCGGGCGATCATGGACAGGACGTCTTGTTGGCGTGGCTACAAGCGGCCGGCGTTACGCTGGCCGGCGGCGTGACCGCCCAGCTAGAACTCCCAGGATTCTAGTCAGTCCGCTGGCCTTGGTCTGACCATTGGCGCCGCCGCGCGAGGCGCGCCAGACGCGGTACACGCGACGTCCGCTGCTGCCCACCGGAAAGGCGATCCGCCCTGCACCGAGGGGGAGGATGTCGGCCATCATCGCACCGATGGCACTGCGCGCCGCCTCATTCGTGCCCGGCAGCGACGCTTCCGCCTCGATGCGATACCACGCCGTCCCAGCGTCGCCCTCGACGCGGACCAAATACTGGTCGTCGTTGCTCCAGAACGCGGTCATCCGGTCACTGTCCAAGCCCATGTGGATAGGCAGGGATGTGAGCGGGGCCGGATCGATGGTGCCGAGCGGGGCGTTGCAGGAGACAACGTGCATGAGCGTTTTCCAGAGAAGGCAGAAACGTGAGCACCGATATTTCGACTTGCGTCGGATCAGCGGCAGGGGGTGATTTTATGACGATCCGAGCGCCCGCGCAATACGACTGGAATTGGCTAAGTTGTTGATCTGGTTGTGGATATACGTTGAAAGGTGTGTGGATAACTCGGTAAGTCCGCATGGGAGGGGAAGATCGCTCTAGCTCTCCTGTGGAAAAGTGGTTCCGTGATCCCCCTCCTTTTTGCGGTGAGACTCGGCATTTTGTCCACATACCGGGTTCTCACAAATATGCTTTTTAGTTGTTTGCTCACACGTCTCTGCGGCTGGAGTTCGTGCGGAATCGGCGGGACGATCCGTGCCGGGGGGCGAAACAGGCGAGGCCATGGCGAAGCGGCTCCGTTTTGCCCATTCTCCGGTCATCACGTGCCACTTATCGAAGGAGAACAGACGTGCCGATGGAACCACGGATCGGATTACTCGTTGGCCGGGAATGGTCGTTTCCGCCCGCCTTTCTCGAAGCGGTGGCGCGCCGGCAGTCCGGCGTCACCGCGGACTACATCTCGCTCGACGCCACGCGCATGGGGCAGGAGGTGCCCTACTCGCTGATCATTGACCGCATTTCGCACGAGGTCGGGTTCTACCGCACCTTCCTCAAGCATGCGACCCGCATGGGGACGACGGTGGTGAACAACCCCTTCATGTGGTCCGCCGACGACAAGTTCTACGACGCCACGGTGGCGATCCAGAACGGCGTGGCGCACCCGAAGACGATGGTGCTGCCCAACAAGGACTACATCGCGGGGATCTCCCACACCGAGTCGCTGCGCAACCTGGCCTACCCGCTCGATTGGAAGGGGGTCGCCGACTACATCGGCTTCCCGTGCGTCCTCAAGGACGCCCACGGCGGTGGCTGGCGCGACGTGTACATCTGCGAGACCATGGAGGAGCTGATCCACCACTACAACCACAGTGGTTTGCTCACGATGGTGGTGCAGGAGTTCATCAAGTGGGACGCCTACGTGCGCTGTATGGCCTTGGGACGCGAAGAAGTCCTGCCGATGCCGTACGACCCCGGCGAGCGACGGTACATCCCGGATCCGGGCTATCTGGGCAAGGAGCTCGAGGCCCGCTGCATCAAGGACTCGCTCACGCTCTGCAACGCCTTGGGCTACGACATGAATACCGTCGAGTTCGCCGTAAAAGACGGCATTCCCTACGCCATCGACTTCATGAATCCCGCCCCGGATATGGACATCTACTCCCTCACCCCGA